>Ga0114977_10000622_pt1 | contig 23497 bp, 40 predicted proteins | sample S_130805_MF_Meta_FD_87026 | JGI IMG/M metagenome (GOLD analysis project Ga0114977, IMG submission 87026) | Freshwater microbial communities from Lake Simoncouche, Canada to study carbon cycling - S_130805_MF_MetaG | ecosystem: Environmental > Aquatic > Freshwater > Lake | place: Lake...
ACTGCCCTTCGGCGGCGAGGGCGAGTGCCTTCGCGTAGGCGGCATCGGCATTCAGCATTGCCTCATGCAGGCCGTATTCGCGGTGGCCGTTTGTGTAGGTCGTGATTGTGTTCACGCCGAACACGCGATCTTCCCACATACGGAGTGGTATGGTGGGTTCGCAGATTCGGATTGCATCGAGGGCTTCTTTCGCCTTCTTTCGCAGAGACGCGAATGCGCTTGCGGCCTTATTCGACTTTTCTGCGGCAGATACGGCCTTGTGGTAGGCTTCCGACAAGGCTTGCAACCGTGCCTGCGCTTCCGGGGTGGGCAGATACACGGCCAACGCCTGTGTGTAGGCGATTTCGAGCGAATCGGCCAAGTCTGCCGCATCTTCGCCTTGCTTCAGTAGCCGATCTCGCTGCGTGCCGTAGGCGGCGTAGGCGGCGTTGATCTTGTCGGAAGATTCCTTCCGTTCGGCTTTCGTCGTTTCGCTCATCTTCTTGGGTAGGGTTGCTCTCATCGTCTGCTCCGTCAACTTGGCCAAGACCGTCTTGGCAAGGTGGATACTAGCGGAGACTTTGCCGTGTGTCAAGTATGTTTGAGCATCTAGGCGTGCAAAAACGACAACGGGCCGACCCGTAGGCCGACCCGTTATCCCGGTGGGGGCAGGGCCGTGAGGCCGAGCCGTTAGGCGGCTGCGAGGGCAGCGCGGAGGGCGGCGAGGTCGCGCTCCCGCTTGGCCGTCTCGTCAGTCTCGGTGAACACGTCACCGAGCGCGGTGGGAGCGGCGACCTTCTTGGCGGGGGTGACGCGAATGCTCTCGGCAACGACCGTCTCTTTCGAGTAGGCCGCGAACACTTCGGGCATCTCTTTCGCCAACCGATCCGCGTCCACGCCGACCCGGATAGTCGCCCCGATCACGGTCGAGCGGTGGCCCTCCTCGGTCAGAAGCGCGACCGCATCCGTGTTCTTGTGGGCCGTGGCAAGGTAGGCCTTGAGTGCCTTCTGCTCGGCCTCCATCCCCTTGATCGTCTCTGCGATCTCCGCGTAGCGGGTGATTGCCGTAGCGACCGTTCCTTCAATCTTCACAACTTCGATGCTCATGGCATTCTCCTTCGACTTGGCAGCGACCAATTCGCTACCGTTAGGTTGGATAATAGCGTCTCTTTACCGTGTGTCAAGTATCTTGACGATCTTCGTGTCGCTTTTTCTAACAAGCGTGAGTCCGTGACCATACGGCTGCGCGAAGTTTCGCCTTGAAGTCCGAATCGTTAGGGGTTCGGCAGTAGGCCAAGATCTTGTTGCTTGCCCGGTACGCGAGCAGGGCGACCGTCTCATAGCCCGCATCGTAGGCAGCGGTATTCTCCCGTTGCCGTTCGCATACTGCGTCCAACATGACCGTGGAGTCTGCGAATGCGGAAAGCGCGTGCCGAACATCCTTCGGCAACTTGTCTACTTCAGTTGGATTGAGTTGCATGACCTCTCCTGTGAGTGGGTGAGACGGAATGATAATCCCGACTATCCCGTTTGTCAATAGCAAGGCAGGCCCGGTGAGCGCGGGGGCGACTGCACCATAGCCAAGTTTCGCCCGTATGGTGCAACTGATTGCGCGAAGAAAGTGAGTGCGAAGGCGTTGACACACGGGCAAAGCCTGCTAGAATGTCGAGACAGCCGGGTATCCACCTGTCTGCCAACGGACGGCTCCTGCTACGCCCCCCCAAGTCGTTAGCGTGCCGTAGTGGGGTAACGCTAGACGCTCCGTTGACAGATAAGTGGGTATCAGATGTTTGGCAGAGTGCCGACAAGGAGGTAGCATGGGGTTAGATCAGACAGCGTATTCGGTTCCAAGTGAAATGGCGGCTACTGAAGATTGGCAGAATCCGATCTACAAGTTTGGCCGTCAGATCGGACAGTGGCGGAAGGATTGGCAGTTGCATGAAGTCGTGTGCGCCGTAAAGAATGCCGATCCGTGCTATTGGACCTGCGAGGTCGAGATCACGCAATCCGACCTAGACAAGATCAAGGTTCGGCTTGCCGGGGGAGCGCACAGCCGGGATGCGTTGCAGACGATTCGGTTCCTGCGAGACGCGCAGGACGGGTTGCTCGGTGGCAAGCGGATCTACTACCTTGCGAATCAGTAACAAAGATACTTGACAGGCTCTGAAAGCCTGCTAGATTGATCTTCGTTGACGGGCAGAGTGCTTGTCCAAGCAGGAGGTTGCTATGTGGGAGACTGACGAAGAGAGAGCAGAGTTTGACGCGCAGGTCGAGGAAAGGGGAGAGGCTCAAGAGGCAGACGACCGAGTGTTGCATGAGAGCAACGTGGCCTACGCTTTGGACATTGAACAGGACCTCGTTATCGAGATTCCGCTGCATGACGGCAGCGTAGCGCGAGCGACCCTTTCGCCCGACTTGGCGTTTCAGTTGCTCAACCAAATCCGCCGCATTGTCGGCGTGGCCTACGGTCGAGACTAACCGCTAGGCGGTAGGCCGTTCCGCATGGGGTGGAACAGGGGCAGAGCCGGAGCAGCCTGCCCGGTTCCGCGCATTCGATTGCACCACAGGCCGATTTTTGCCCCTTTGGTGCAGATGCCGGAGACCTGCGCGAGCATAAAGATACTTGACAGACGGGGGGTTGTCGAGTAGGATGATCCTCGTTACCCCCAACAAGCGGAGGATAGGATGATGATCTACAAGGCGTATTGGTTCGACGGAGACAGCCCGGCAGACATGGTAAAGGTCTACGAAGGGCCGAGCGAGACGAAGGCGATGCAGGTTGCCGAGCGGCATGAGAACCGTGGTCGGCAGGTCGAGGTGTGGGAAGGCGTTGAAGGCGACGACACAACCGACACTTTGATCTACCCGCAGTAAAAAAAGATCGTGGTCAGGTAGAAAGATACTTGACACAGCGGGAAAGTGTGTTAGATTGATTCTCACGATGGCCGTCACGGAGACGGTCTAATCAGAAACATACCGCGAATAGGTCGCGGCAAGCGGAGGTCAAGATGAGCAAGTGGAACGGGAAGTTGATGGGTGAATGGCTGAAGGCAAACGCCGAGCGGCAGGGTATCCTTGAGCGTGCGATCCTCCGAATCGACGAGCGGCAGACCGACGACGAGCGGGCCTACGGCGAGACCCGCCACTCCAACGGGGTCGGTTGGTCGGGTTCGGACGCGCGGGTTGGAACATACATGGCCAACTACGTGAGGAACGGCAACGCGCTTTCGGGCGCGTGGCGACTCCGGGCCTTCCGCTTCGCAATCAAGTATCGGGCGCAACTCGCAGACCTTGCCAACGCGAAGGCTGCGTAGGCCACGGTCGCGGGATAGGCCCACGCGAGGTTCGACCCCTCGCAGCGACACTCACCTGCCCTACGGGGCGCAACTAGAGAGGCAGCATGAGCGACAAGAATGAGAAGCCGATGGTTATTGCCGTGAACATTCCCGACGACATTTTGGACTGCCTTGCGCGTGGCCGTGATGCCGAGACAGAGGAAGAGCGCAAGGCGGCTAGCAAGGCCTTCGTGGACGGTCTGATGAACCTTCACCGCCGATGGTAGGTCGGCCCTAGTCGCAGGGCTTGGCCCCTGTTCGGCTCGCTGCCGGGCTGCGACACTCACCCACGCCCGTTAGGGCAACAACGATAGGACAAACGATGCAAGATCTATTCTCGTTTATGGTCAAGTTGAAGGCCAATCCTCGGATTATGGCCGACTACCTCCCGGCTATCGCGGAGGCTGCGAAAGAGGCTGAACCGCGAGTCCTGTCGCGTGAGTTGAAAGGCACGCCGAATGAGATGAAGGAAGCCGTGGTCGTCTACGGGTTCGGTGCGCCTCTGTCTGCCGTGGTAGCCGTGACATACGGCAACGGGGATGCGACTGCCGACTGCAACGCGCTGAAGCGTGTCTACGGGGTCGAGCCGCTGCTGTTCGACATACGGCCTGCCTAGACGGGCGGGGCCGGCCCTACGGGGCTGTTTGACACACGGGCAATCGTGACTACAATGGGTGGGTGGAAGAAACTGCCCACGGTGGGCGTAGGAGGACGGATGACGCACTTGATCGCGTATGTTGATGCCTGTATGGAGATTGCCGATGCCCGGAGCGAGGTCAAGGCCTCACGCTTGGCCGCGAAGTCGGTGGAGGGTTCGGCCCTCTACACAACGATGAACGCTATGGCCCTCGATGCCGAACGGCGGCTGTTCGTGGCCGAGAACGAAGGCGCGATCAAGCGTGACGCGCTGCTCGGCAAGGGGGGCGTGTAGTGGCCCTCAAGGGGCTTGCCGCGCTGCGGCAGAAGGTCGCTGCGCCCGTTGACGAGGCTGCGGCTACGGTGGTCCGGGTGAAGCCCGTTCCGTGGTCGCAGGTCGAGCGTGTGAATCGGATCAAGGCTGCGGTCGATGCGGTTCTCCCTATCGGGGCGGAGTCCTACATTGAATACAGTCGCCTCTACATAGGCAGGCACCCGTTTTGGGAGGTCGTGGTAGACCCCGACTGCAAGGTGGCCGTGTTGACGAGCCACACGCGCAAGGCGAACAGTCAGGGGTTGACCGATGCGCAGGTGGTCGAGGCTGTGAAAGACTACACGGTGGCAATGGCCGAGTGCGAGATGGTCGTTGAAGTGGTTATCCGGGCGAAGGGCGCGGAATAAGGGAGGCTGAAGTGGCAATGACAATCGGTGAGATACAGTTTGCGAACCGCGCAATCGGTTGCATGGAGCGTGTCGCAGACGCGCTAGAGGGCATTCAGTCCGTGGCCGTCAGGCAGGACGACCCGTGGAAGGCGGTGGCCCAAAGGCTCGCTGCGTTGTATGAGGCGCGTTCCGTGGAGTTGACGCTGAACGAGGACGAGGTATCCGCGCTTATGACGGTGGCGAAGTTGAGCAAAGGCGACTAGGCAAGGTCGGTATCGGGGAGGTTCCGATGCCGATGCCCTACATACAGCATGACGGAGGCCGCGAGGCTGCGGGATACCGTGGCGTGGCCGGGGATTGCGTGACCCGTTCGATCTGCGTTGTGACCGGGCTGCCCTACAAGCAGGTCTATGGTGCTATGCGCCGACTTGCGAAGTTTGAGCGGGAAGGCGATAGGCTGAAGGGTTGGTGGAGGTCGCACCCGCGCAAGGGGATAGACACTCGCCGGGCATGGTTCGTCCGGTACATGGGCAGGTTGGGATTCGATTGGGTTCCGATGCCCGTGGGAACGATGTTGGTGCAAGACACTTTTGGCAAGGGGGTGTATGTCGTCTCCCTGTGCAAGCACTACACGGCAGTTGTTGACGGGATTATCCACGACACCTACAATCCGAGCAGGGGCAAGAAGCGACGGGTCTACGGCTATTGGCGCAGGCGTGTTCTTCTTGACGAGCAGGCTCCCGGTGCGGTATCTGCACCAAACTAAACCGAGGGTTACGCTATGAGTATGCGCCAACTGATTGAGGCCGCTGAACGCAAGAACATGAGAGAAGCAGACTTGTCGAGAGCAGACTTGCAACTTGCGAACTTGCGAAACACGATTTTGCGCGGCGCGTACTTTAGGGATGCTGATCTGTCATACGCGAACTTTCTCGGTGCATTCTTGATGGACGCAAACTTGACGAACGCAGACTTGAAAAGGGTAAAATTGAAAGGAGCAGACTTGGAAGGGGCAGACTTCAGCAAGGCCAAGAACCTAGACAAAGCCATTTGGCCCAAGGGCTACAAGTTAGTGAAGGGGTAACACTATGAGCATGAACTATCTTATCGAAAGTCTGCGTCAGTTGACCGAGGTTGGCGCGACCGTTGCGCTGAAAGAAGTGATGAAGGAGTTTGGTGCAGGCTCGGCGGCATCCAATGTGACGAGCGACAATGCCCGTGAGGTATCTATCCGGGCGGTGGACAACCTTATCCGTCACTCGCTGCGGAAGGGCTTGCAGACACCGAGTTCTCCCGTGAAGGACATTCCACCTGCTTCTTTGCTTGGCCGGATCGTCTCGCTCGACCCTATCACGGATTTGGATAGCGCATTGAACGCGACAAAGGTGCTGAACAAGACGGTTGCACGCTTCCGCGACAACGATGGCAACCTCACCGGGGATGCGGGTGATGCTGTTGCCGCGACGGATGCAAGCGTTCGTGCGCTCCGCTCTTTGCGCACTATGTTGCGTAAGAACCCGGATTCGGCAACGGCTTCTGTGAACGCGCTTTCGTTGGACATTGCGGGCTTGGCTCGGTCGATTGGCACCTTGTCAAAGTCTCCGCGCCATGTGAAGGCTGCGTTGATTTCGGCTGCTACGGGAGAAGAACTTAGCGTTGTTGCATACAGAGATACAGACCGCGACGGAGAAGTGTAATGCGCAGCCTACTTTCCAAGTTGGAAGAAGGCGACATTGCCAAAGTAAAGGCCAACATTCGTCTTGGTGCTGCTTCTCGCCGCCCTGTCCGTTCCTGCAAGAACGAAGTCGTTGAGTTGGCCGACGAGATGGGCTTTGATGTTGAAGAAGATGGCAACATCGTCATTATTCAGGACGATACTTCTGCTTGGGAAGTGATGCTCGACGCGACCCGGTGCGAGGCAGGCGTTAGCACCATTGCGCTGAATCTGCGTCCGACGGGAAACTACAAGCAGACGATCATCACGGTGAAGGACATGGGTGGTGCATTGAACCGCTTGGCCCGGTTCTTGGAAGCCTTGGAAGGGATTGCCAAGAACTACAAGTCTGATTTGCGCTTCTAGGATACTTGACAGCCCGTACAGACCTGCTAGAGTGACCTTCACGAACGGAGCAATGGGTGTTCCAAAGGAGGTCAAGATGGATACATGGGATCGTTGGGCAGTTGAGGCGAATGTTGAGGCGGGGATCAAGGCCGGGCTTGCTCGGTTCCGCAAGGAAGCGCGTGTGTTCTTCGGTCGGCCTGTGCTGACGAAGCGCGGATTCTCATGCTGCGGGGGCTGCGCGAGTGCGGAGTTGACCTGCGCGTGGGAAGCCGACAAGCGTGGCGACAAGCGTGCTATCGGCGCGGTTCACTACAACAAGCAGGTCGCGGCAGGCTACCGCAGGGGTGAGGACATTTATTTCCACTACGGAGCTTTCGATGGCCTTGGCGATTGTTCCTGCGAGACAATGGCAGGGCGCATTGGCGACTTGCTTGCCGAGAGCCTTCGGCGGGAGGGCTGCGAGGTCGAGTGGAGCGGCAAGACCCGCGACTGCGTGATCGCGAAAGGCGTGAAGTCCACGCTAGAGTCCTTGACAAAGGTCGAGAGTGTGGTAGAGTAGTCCGTGTTGCGCCCCACGGTGGGGAGCAAAGGAGGTTGCCATGAGCAAGCAGAAGTCGAAGAAGTTGGATCCCGCAACCAAGCGTGCGCTCGGAATGGAGGCTGTGGCCCTGCGTTATTGCAGGCACAAGATTGTTCAGTGTGCCAAGAAGGTCGCGGCCAAGACCGAGTGCCGCAAGTGGAAGGGAGACTAGGGGGTTGACCTATCGGCTTCGGTGCGGTAGGTTGACAATCGGGTTTCTGCGCCTATCCGGGCGCGTAAGGCGTGTGATGAACCATTGGAGTGAGGCAGCATGAACGCTGCCAACATTTGCTTGCTTGCGATCAACCTTTGGGTCGGTAACGCGCAGGTGGGCGAGGGTCGCCTTGTGACGATGCAATCTGCCTGTGTGGAGGTTGCAGACAAGGCGCGGGAGCAAGGTATGGATCGCTACCTTGCGTTGGCTGTGGCGTGGGAGGAAAGCCATTTCACGCCGACAGCCGTTTCACCCGAAGGGGCGATTGGAACAATGCAGGTTATCCCACGGTGGGCCTGCCCGAACAGGACGAGACAGGGCTGCGATTTAGTTGCAGCGGGCGTGAGAGCCTACTTGTCGTGGCTGAAGCGATACAAGGAGCCGAGTTTGGCCTTGTGTCACTACAACAGCGGGAACCGTTGCAACGACCGGAGCAGAGGCTACGCTACAAGGGTCGAGAGGAAGTCAGTTCAGTTGAGGCGTGCCGCGAAGGATGCGGCGTATGTAGGACGGAGGTAGAGATGGAAGGTGAGCGTTTTCGACGGTACGGGTACTGCAAGGTATCGCAGAAGTGGATTCCCCGCGACGAGATGGTGGGGGCGACTTTCAAGATCTATGGGTCGAACGGGATCGAAGAGCGGGTTCCGCTTCGCCTTTCCCCGGAAGGCATGGACAAGTTGAGAAGCATAATGAAGGGCTACGAGTGGGATAACGATCTGCGAACAGCCGAGGAGTTGGGGGTCTAGCAGGAAGCCAAAAGGCCCGTTGCTCTGCACCACAGAGGGTTGTCGCGGCGTTTGGTGCAATCAATTGCGCCGATGCCGGGCAACAAACCTACTTGACACACGGGTAAGACCTGCTAGAGTGATCCGTGTTAGCAGCGATTGTCGTTGCGAAGGAGGTCAAGATGAAGATAACGAAGATTGAAGTGGTCAATGGTCAAGCGGTGGATGTTGCTCCGACCGAGCGCGAGTTGGATGTTGCCCGTCTGTTCGATCAGGCTGATGCGCTGTTCCGGCAGGGCAATAGCAAGGACGCGACTGCCGTGATGCGGCAGATGGTCGAGCGGTTCACGAACCTTCCGAAGATAGGGGAATAATGTCGCTCAACGAAGAGGCGCAGTTGAACCTTGACACGGCTATGTTCCTGCTCCGTGATGCGTTGCGTCACGCCGAGCGGGGCGAGATTGGCGGCGTTACATGGCGTATCGCAGATGCGGCTGAATGGCTCCGCAAGGCGGCAGACGAACACAACTTGCAGTTGCAGGGCGTTCACTACCCGACCGGGCGCGGCAATCTGTTCACGCAGCGACCTGTGCGAACCGAGGGCTAGGTGGGAACGAACTACTACATGATGAAGGGCGAGCATTATGCCGAGGGCGGGTACGACCACCCGCTGTATGGCCTTATCCGCGAGGGTACAGGCCGTCCTGCGTCGATCCACATTGGCAAGTCGAGCGGAGGATGGTGCTTTTCGCTCCATGTTGTCCCGGAGCAAGGCATTAGCAACCTTGCGGATTGGAAGGCGTTGGTCGAGCGGCTGCTCGCAGACGGTTGGCGCATCGAGGACGAGTACCGTGATACGGCTACTACCGAAGAACTGTGGAACATTGTCGAGCGCAAGGGTTGGAATGCAGATGGGCAAAGGCCGTTGAAACGGCACATGGTTGACGAAACGCATTGCATCGGAAACGGCGAAGGGCTTTACGATTACATAATAGGAGAGTTCTCATGAGCGAAGATAAAGTCACACTTGATGTTCTTGAGGCTGTTGGTCGTCGTGCAATCAATTGCACGCATTGGCGTTGGCAGCGCGGCATGAAGGCGATTGTTCCGTCGAAGCATGAGGGTGGAACAGGCTACACCTTCCGACTTGACGGGGGAGAGCAGACAGGAACGGTGGCCGGGGGCTACCCCGACTTCACGGATTCTGCTACGCTAGGGTGCCTTGTTGGATTGGTGCGTGAGGCCACAGGCAAGCCGTGGATGTTTTGCGCCTACCGCGAGGAAGGGTTTTGGTCGGTGTGCGACTTGCACGCGCACTTGAGCGGTTTTGTCACGACCGAGGCAGAGGCTTGGGTCGAAACGTTGGAAGGTGTAGATTGAGCGAGGTTCGCCCAAACTACAAGATTCACACAGGCGACTGTATCGACATGATGCAGACGCTACCCGCCAACAGCGTTCAATGTTGTGTCACTTCGCCGCCCTACTACGGGCTGCGTGACTACGGGAACGATGGGCAGATTGGCCTTGAGGATACGCCCGAAGCCTACATAGCCAAGATGGTTGAGGTGTTCCGCGAAGTGAAGCGAGTGCTACGCGACGATGGAACGCTGTGGTTGAACATCGGGGATAGTTATTGGGCAGGAAAGGGGAGCAACGGAAGCAGCAAGGCTAGAGCAACCGCCGACGAGAGAGGCTACGCGCAGAGCAGCGGAACGGTCACAATGGACACTAGGCCGACCGATGGAAAGCACGATGTAATCAAGCCTAAAGACCTTATCGGCATACCGTGGATGCTCGCCTTCGCTCTCCGCGCTGACGGTTGGTATCTTCGGCAGGACATTATTTGGCACAAACCGAACCCCATGCCCGAAAGCGTGGTAGACCGCTGCACGAAGGCGCACGAATACCTGTTCCTGCTGTCCAAGTCGCAGCACTACTACTTCGACCATGAGGCCGTGAAGGAGCCTCTCGCTGCGTCGAGCATACCTAGACTGAAACAGAACATCGAGTCGCAGGTCGGAACAACGCGGGCCAACGGCGGCGCGAAAACTAACGGTAACTTCAAGGCTGTTGGCGATGTGGAGAACGGAACGCGCAACCGCCGCTCCGTTTGGTCGATCACGACCAAGCCCTTCAAGGGCGCACACTTCGCCGTGATGCCCGAAGCCCTCGTCGAGCCTTGCGTCCTAGCGGGTAGCAAGGCGGGCGACACGATCCTCGACCCCTTCACAGGCAGCGGAACCGTAGGTGTGGTTTCTCTATGGCATGGAAGGTCGTTCGTTGGCACTGAACTCAACCCGGAGTATGTCGAGATCGCGGAGGCGCGTATCTTGGATAGCACCAAGCAACAATCTCTATTTTTTTCGAGCGACCACTACATGACAGAGTTTACAAAGACGGAGGACTTCAATGGTTGATAAGGTTGACGAGATATTGGCACCATTGGAAGCCAAGTCAGAGGACGAGATTGCCGCTATCATGGAGGCGATTCTTGCCAAGACAGAAGCCGAGCAGTTGGAGTGGGCCAACCGGGTAGTGAAACTTGAGAGTTGGCGTTGGGTGGCAGGAATGTCCACAACCGACCGAGAGTTGGTCTGTTCTGTTGCCAAGAACGGGGTTCTGCGCGTGTTCACGCTTGGCAAGAAGTTGGAAGAGCGCATGGCTGATGCCTGCATCCCGAACTTCCTTGATCCAATGACGGTTCTCGCGCTGATCAATGTTATCCGGATCGCGTTTCCTGCGCGAGACTTTGTGGTGCAGTTCCCTGCTTCGGTTCCGTTCCACGACCTAGCGCATTCGTTGGTTGGCTACTTGGAGGACGCTCCTACGGAGGAGCCTTCCACGGAGGCCGAAGTTGAGTGAGGAACAGGTCACGAATGTCAACAACAACACAGGCTGCGGCGTGTTCGCGGCTGTGATTGTGTTGATCTTTTGGGCGACCACGATGGTCAACGACTGCCGGGCCAATCCACCTACGATTCGGATTGAGGTAAAGAGCGTTCCATGAGCGGAAAGAAGTGGGTGTGGACGCGAGAGGCTATGACTTTCCACGACAACGAGAACAAGCAATGGCTTGAGATCCCGGCTTGGACAAAAGCCTACTTGGTGAAGCCCGACAAGCATGAGCGGGAGCGCATGACCGAGTATGCGCAGCGCGAAGGGGTGCGTTACTACATGGTGCATCTCAAGGGGATGCATCGGTATGTTTCTTCCGCAAAATTGATGATGGAAGAGGAGTGGAATGAGCGCAGGAACGAACTACGTGCTACCGGAATGCTGCCGAAGGACGAGTAAGGGTCTTTGGATCCGAGGTCGCTACTCCGCATTGGAGGGCGCGATTGTCCTAGAGTACCAATCGAGGCTTGTTTCGACGGGCATTGGGCAGTTGATAATCTTGGACGCAGACGGGAACAGAGCGGGTTCTGTTTTCGACCAATCGCTCCGAGGTTCGATGCCTGCCGAGTGGAACGAAGTCGGCCGGGTGAGCGTAGATACTGCACCATTCTATGCTTTTCTGAAGAAGGTGCAGTCTTTGGGCCTCAAATCGGCTGATGCTTACGGCTCGGTCTGCCGGGCAGCGGTGACGCTTGCGGAGCAGGGCTACGAGATGGACGACATTATGCTGTGGTTTGAGGCACCATTGGACGGCGAGTGGGTCGTGGACGGCACCTATCAAGTCCTGCCTGATGCGCGGGGGGTGTTGGAGGGGTTCGACGGCTACAAGATCACGGTCAAGGAAGATGATCGCGCACGCACGCGAGAGTGTGCAACCGATTGCGCGTTCCTGTATGACGGCCGAGCGATAGATGTGGCCGTGGATCACGCGGAGTTGATCGCCTTCACGCGACTTGTTTGATACGGGATGCAGAAATGATGTGTCTGACTATTGACACAGGAATGTTCTATGCTAGATTGTCCTCTCACAACAACGCTGCTCATGTTGGGCGGCAAGTAGAAGGGAGAAGTAGCATGGCACACGAGATTGAGACGATGATGTATGCGGGTTCGGTTCCTTGGCACGGCCTTGGAACCTTCGTTGGGCAGGCTCCGGTGACGAGCGAGGTTGCGCTCCGCGAGAGTGGCCTCGATTGGAGCGTTTCCAAGCGGCTGCTGTGGACGGACGGACAGCCCGTGAACACGCACGCTGCGATCTGCCGCGACACGGACGACAAGATCCTTGGCGTGGTCGGGGCGAAGTATCAGCCGTTGCAGAATACGCAGGCATTCTCCTTCCTTGACAGTCTCGTTGAGGACGGGTCGATGCGGTATCACACGGCGGGGTCGCTCCGGGGCGGGCAGCGCGTTTGGCTGCTCGGCAAGATCGGGGAGCATGAGGTCGTGAAGGGCGACCGTGTGGATCAGTACCTTATGCTTTACAACTCGCATGACGGGTCCTCTGCGCTCCGCGTGCTGTGGACTGAAGTTCGGGTAGTGTGTGCGAACACGGCGCGTATGGCCCTATCGTCTGCGAAGGCGAGTGACGGCATTGCGGTTCGCCACACGGTCAACATGGATCGGAAGGTTGCGGAAGCGGCTAAGATCCTCGGCCTTGCGAAGTCGGCGGCAGAAATCACGGCAGACTACCACAAGCGGCTTGCGGCTACGGCGTGGACGGATACCGACTTCAAGGCATTCCTTGAGAGCCTTATCCCGGACCGCGAGATCGTGGAGAAGGGGCAGCGCAACACGCGCCGCGAGAATGTCCGTGAGGACCTGTTCGACCTTTGGAACGGCAAGGCAATCGGGTCGGAGATCGCGGGTGTCGAGGGTACGGCGTGGGCGGCATACAACGCCGTCACGGAGTATGTGAATCATCACTCCACGGTCAAGTCTCACAAGGACGGGTTGCGGTTCGAGAACATCATGTTCGGAGCGGGCAACGACCTTATGGCCCGCGCCAACACGCTGCTTGCGGCGGCTGTGTAACGGGTGGCGGCAGACCCGCAAGGGCTTCCGGTCGCGCAAGTGATTGCCGATCTTCTCGCGGTTCCGCTTGGAGGTCGGCGTTCCGCCGTTTTGGATGCCCGTAAACGGTTGCAGGATCAGGGGAACATTCCCGAAAGCCTTGCAAGGGAGTTGCGTTCGCTGTATTCGAGGAATGCGACCCGTATCACGGAGATGCACGCTGCGCGGGAACGGGCGCGGGTATCTATGGCCCTAGCCTCCACAGGCAAGGCGCGTGAGACGCTAGAAGCGGCAGTAGCATTGAAAGCGGTGGCAGAGGCGAGTAAGAAACGAGACTTGGGGTTCTAATGTCAAACGGAAGATCTATCACACAGGACACGCTCGACGGGCTGCGAAGCCTCATTGAAGCGATTGTCAAGGGCATCGTGGACAACCCCGAAGCCGTTGAGGTGGTCGTGGTTCCCGCGACTTACCGGGTGCTTGTAGAGTTGCACACGGCGGCGACTGACGTAGGGCAGGTTATCGGTCGGCAGGGTAGCGTAGTGGAGAGTATCCGCTGCCTTCTATCGGCCTACGGCGGCAAGCATCGAATCCGCATTGATCTTGACTATGCCACCGAGCAAAAGAAATTGTCCGAGCGAGGGTAGATGGCTCACAAGTTGGCGGTGTTGAAGGGCAGAGAGCGGTTGGAGCCGGAGCGGGTGTCGCTAGACACTTTGATCTTGGCGGGGTTCGCGTCTACGCTGTCTGCTATGGATAGTTTAGGCTTCAGCGGCAAGAAGGTGGTCGAGTTGCAGGAGGGCTTGTCGGTTGAGATCGACATTCCTCTTGGTGCATCCGTTGAGTGGCCGTACTATCTGATGGAGTTGACCTGCATGGTTGACGCGCTATCGTTGGACGATCCTCCGGGCGCGTGCCGCAAGTTGATGCGAGCAGCGGGTTGGGTGTTTGGTCAGACGACGATCAAGACTCCGGCTTGGATGCGACCTCATGTTGAGTTGACCTACGATCAGTTGGTGTCACATGGCTTTGAGTGGGCGGTTCCAACGGTTTCGGATCGGGGATAGGGTCCGGGCAGGCAAGGCAGTTGGTGTAGTCGCTGCGGTTGTCGGGTGGCGCGACTGTATCTTGACAATGGGTGAACACGACGCTACTTTGTTTACCGAGCAGATCCGGGCCAAGGTCGGTGAGAAGGTGCAGGACTATCAGAAGGTCTGCATTTTGACCGAGGGTTCGGTATCTTGGCACGATGGCTTCACGGTGGAGCGAACGCATGAGCAGAGTCAAGTTGGCGGCATTGATGCAGAAGGTCGCGGCCCAAGCGGAAGCAACCCGGCAGGTTAGGGCCGAAGTCGAGGTCAAGCGCGAGGAGCGAAAGGCTACGCAATCAGTTGCGCAGCCGTTGGTTCTTGAGCCGTCTGCACCAAAGGCCAAGCCTGTAACGGCCACGCAGGTCGAAGCATGGTTCAAGGCCGGGCTGCAAGAACTGTATGGACCTGCCTTTGTCGTTTCTAGGTGGACGGTGAAGGAGAAGGCGTTAGCGAAGCGTCTGCTTGAGGACTACGGAGCCGACTTGGTTGAGAAGGCTGTAAAGTCCTATTGCCAAGATTGGGATAAGTTGGTAAAGAGAAGCCGTGGACGGCTGAATGGCGCACCAACCTTTGGGTTGTTTTGGGCTATGCGGAACGAGATCTTCGGATCCGTCCAAGTTGGTAAGCGGCAGGTAGCCGCCAAGAATAGTGACGAATACACCGATGACGATGGATCGCCCGATGCAGGATGGTGAAACACAGCCGTTTCGTCGTGAGTTGACGCAGGACGACTTGTTGCGTGCGCGTGTTCCGATGCGGTATTGGACGGTGAACCTAGCGGGCGTGCAAGAGCAGGTCCGGGGCGTTGCCGAGAAGTACCTAAAGGAGTTCGCGCAGATGCACGAACGGGGCGTTGGGCTTCTGCTTTGGGGCGCGAACGGGATTGGCAAGACGAGCCTAGCGGTGGTGCTAGGCAAGGAGTACCGCAGGCGTGGTCACTCGCTGATGTTCTTGGAGAGCGCGGAGTTGAAGGGTGCAATCATCCACAACGAAGCGTTTGACGAGGAACAGACGCTATGGGACCGGGCGAAGTCGGTTGATGTTCTGTTGATTGACGACCTTGGAAAAGGCGTACAGGACAGCACGGGCTTTGGTGCTAGGGTGTTGGACGAGTTGATCCGCCACCGCAACGCAAACAAGCGCGTGACCTTTATCACGACGAACATGACGCTGAAGGCATTGGAGGACGAGTTGAAAGCGTCTACGATGCACAGCCTCAAAGAATGCATCTATCCTGTCCGGTTGTTGGGCGAGGATCTACGGGAGAAGGCGAAGCAAGAGATCGGTTCTCTGCTATCCTAAATAGGCGGTTCTAATGGACATTGAAGTAGCCGTTATCTACTTCGCGGCGACCGATCTATCGGTTGTCGAGAGGCTGCAAATGACCGGGTTCGACGCAGCGGAGTTTGACGATCCACGTCACCGTAAGGCGTACAACTTTATCGTGCAGCACGCGGTTGACCATAACGCTCCGAGCGGCCTTTCGGCTGTGGCCGGGGTGTGCGGGTTGGAGTTGGACGAGAGCCTGTACCGAGACATTGCGTCGTCCTTTGTGGTGCAAGAAGTCTTGAAGCGGAAGTCGTATCGTCGGATTGCCGAAGCGATCTCACAGGCCACCGACAAGTTGCACCAAAACAACCCGGACGCGGCGTTAGAGTTGTTGCGTGACTTTGCGGGGAGCGAGGTTGGCGCATCGAAAGGCAGCATTCCGAGCAAGATTTTCGACCTTGGGGATAGCGTCAAGGAGGCATACCTAAAGGTCAAGGACGGCTACACGGGGATACCGCTCCCGTGGCCTAGCATGACTGACCTGACGATGGGCTTGTGGCCGTCTACGGCAACCTACTTTGTGGCCCGTCCGGGCGTTGGCAAGACGCAGGTAGCGACCCTGATTGCGCGTGATACTTGGCGTGCGGGCAAGCGAGTTCTGATCGTGTCGCCGGAGATGAGCAAGTCCGAGATCGCAGAGCGGTTCTTTATCGTGCAGGCGAATGTTTCGGCGGGCGGGATTATGCGCGGCAAGTTGGACGGGTTCTCCGAGAAGAAGTTGTTTGACACCATAGAGAGCCTATCCGGGAAGGACGGGATTTATGTTATGGACAGCGCAGACGATCTGACTCCGAACGGGATTGACGCTGCGATAACGGCGGTGAAGCCCGACCTAGTTGCGGTAGACAGTATCTACATGATCCGCACCAAGGGCGATAAGATGGAACGGACGCAGCGGGCTGTGGATTGGATCCGTCAGTCTGCGAAGCGGCACCGTATTCCGTTCGTGGCCTTTCATCAGTTGTCCCGGCAGGCAACGAAAGACAAGAAACAGGGCGGTGGCTACGATACAAGCGCGATTGCCTTGTCGGATCAGTTGCTTTGGGATGCTCACGCGGTCTTTATCATGGAGCAGGACAGCGACATGAAGGCTGACCGTAGGCTGAAGTTCCATGTGGGCAAGTTGCGGCGCGGGTCGCATGACGGCACCCCGATTGAGGTGCATTGGGATTTCGACGCAATGCGGTTCGGTGAGATCGTTTCGGACGGGTCAAGAAAGCAGGTCTACAAGGATGATTTCAACACAAGTAGCAGCGGTGTCGTTGACGACGACGACTACTCTGCACCATTTTAGCCCTATGTCTCGCAAGTTAGAAGTGGAGCAGTTGCTTCGGCTTTACGGGTCGGAGATGCGTGGTTGGCGTGGCGGCAAGTTGGAAGCGACCTGCCCGTTTGCCCGGTGGACGCACAGCAAGGGTTCGGACAGCAATCCTTCGTTCGTGGTTATGGAAGGTCGGAAGGGCTACTACTCCTACAAGTGTTTGGCTTGTGGCGAAGGTGGGCCGCTGCCGAAGATGGTGTGGCGTATGGCGGCATTGGGCGCACCATACGAGGACCGGGCATCTATCTTATCGCATGGTTGGGAAGTCGAAGAAGTGGAGCGTCCACCTGTTCGGCACCTAGACTATTCTATGGGGGGTCGGTTCTCGTTTGAGGGGCCGACTATCCGAAAGCAGATCTTTCAGGGGAGCCTTCTGCCGGAGGTATCGTACAGCAGCCGTGTGAAAGAGAAGGTGGAGTATGAGCCTCCCGACAACGACCTAGTGGAGCGTTGGATTGCGGCACCTATTCCTGCCTACGCGGTAAAGCGTGGGTTTGCGGAGGTTCACAAGGAATGGCGGCTAGGCCACAATGAGAAGGATAGGCGTTGGGTTCATCCTATCCGAGCAGTTGACGGTTCGTTGGTAGGCTACACGGCGAGGACCTATTGGGATAAGCCTCATTGCTATCGGTGCGGTGAGATGATTTCGGAGCATAAGTTCTGCGAAGGCTGCAAGGTCAACTACGCAAAATACAAGCACCATTCGGGGCCGTGGCGACGAACGAGCCTGTTTGGGATTGATCGCCATATGAAGGGTGAACCTATCGTGGTTACGGAAGGCACTACGGATGCGCTGAATCTGTGGCGGTACGGGGTTAGGCACCCGGTTGCGATACTTGGTGCAAGTCTTTCCGCAGGACAGGCGCAACTGATTGCGCAGCGAACAGAAGCGGTTTATGTTATGGGAGACGGCGACGATGCCGGGCGAAAGATGGCGGTAGATGTCGTTGAGGCTATGCGGCGTTACAGCATTGCACCAAAGATCATTGACTGCCCGTTCGGGCGCGACCCTGCCGACCTTTCGCAAGAGGAAGTGTTGGCGTTGTTCGGTTGAGCCTTGACAGTCGCGCAAAGGCGTGTAGGATAGTCAAACGGTTCACGCTTTTGTGAACAAAATCGTCCTCTGTGAAGGACAAGCGAGGTAGAGCATGAGTGGATTCGGAAGTGCGTTCGGTGGCGGTTTCGGCGGCGGAGGGTGGGACGACCCACTTGACGGCGCGGGTGACGGCGGCGGTAGCGGCGGGGGCAAGGATTATGGTCCTCGCAAGTTTTGGATGCCCGCTGCGGCCACAAAGCGGGTGATGTTCGTGGACGGAAGCCCGTTCAGCCTCTACGAGCACGGTCTTTACGCCTTGAATAAGTCGAAAGATAATGTCACCTGCTTGAAGAAAAACGGGATGGACGATGGGAAGGGTTGCCCGTTGTGTGATGCCGAAATGTGGCCTTCGTTCGTCGGCTACTTCACGGTGATCGACTGCGGTGATGTGACGCGCCGACCTGACGGTTCGGTGAAGTTGTCGGGGTTCACGGGCAAGACGGGCAAACTGTATCAGTTTCAGAAGAGCCTCCTTGGGGCCAAGCGTGGCGGCAAGGATAAGCCGGGCGTGCTTCAGAAGTTGCGCCGCCTTGCGGGGAAACACGGCGACAGCCTCGCGGGAACGGTTTGGGATGTGTACCGTTCGGGCGCAAAGGTCGAGTCCGTGGGCGACGAGTGGGAGTTTGTCGAGAAGGTCAAGCCCGCCGAATACGCAGCCTACCTTGCGGGTCTAGGCGCACAGGGCGAGGTTGATTTCAAGCCGTTCGACTACGCCAAGGTCTTTGATCCGAAGCCGTTTGACGCACTGAAGCGTCTTGTGGGCGACCGTGTGAAGCCCGTAGACGACGACTTGGACTACTAGGCCATAGGCCGAACCGGGGAGCCGTGGGCGCGAGCCTGCGGTTCTTTGCGTTTTTGGGTTGACTATCGTGCAATCGTTGACACACGGCCAAAGGTGCATTATCTTGACAAAGCCCTTCATGGAGTAAGCAAGTGCGCGTCAAGGTTGATGGTCGAGTATGGTTAGACAAGCGCGAGTTGGATCAGCATCATCTTCGCAATCTCCGTGAGCGGTTGACGATCACTCCGACTGTCCACGCGGAGTTTGCGACTGAACCTCCTATGCCGATCCTGCTCTACAAGGAGGACGAGCGTTGGTTCGGTATGCCGAGGGGTTTCTACGCGCAGAACCGGACCGCAGCGCATGAGGAAATCTGCATGACGGCAGACGGTATGCCTATGGCGAAGTTCGGAACGAAGATGCGTTTCGAGGGGCCGTATGCGGAGCAGGGAGCCGCGCTTGAGACAATGGTGCGGTACACGGAGGAGAACCCGTGGGGAGGCTTCATTCTCCGGGCAGGCTGTGGATTCGGCAAGACGAATGTGGCCTTGGAGTTCGCTCGTCGGGTAGGCAAGCGCACGCTAATCCTAGTCCACAAGGAGTTCTTTATGCGTCAGTGGCGGGAACGGATTGAGGACTTCTTCCCGGACGCGAAGATTGGCACCATAAGACAGGATGTTTGCGACTATGAGGGTTGCGACTTCGTGATTGGGATGCTGCAATCAATTGCGCGAGACGATCAGAGCGGGAGCAAGTACCCCGATGCGATCTACGATGCGTTCGGCCTTGTCGTCAGCGACGAGTGCCACCGGGTAGGAGCGCAGTCGTGGTCGGACATTATGCCTCGGTTCAACGCCCGGTATCGACTTGGGTTGACTGCTACTCCGCGCCGCAAGGATGGTGCAGAAGATGCCTTCTACTACCACATAGGCGAGATCCTTTACTCGGCCAAAACCAATGCAATCGTTCCAAGTCTGAAGCGGTTACGGACACAGATCCACATGAATCCTGTGCGCGTCCGGGGTCGAATGATCTCGGAGGACAAGTTGAACCACACGCAGATCGTGACGCAGTTGGTGGAGAACCCGCTGCGAAACAAGATGATTGCCGACGAGGTTGCGCAGGCAGTTGCAAAGGGCCGGAAGGTGATGGTCGTCAGCGAGCGGCTAGGTCACTTGAAGGTGCTAGAGCGGGAGTTGGCAAGCGTCCTGTTGCGCATGGATCTGCCGTTTGAGCCTGTGATCGACTGTTACACGGGCGAGTGGTATGTCGGGGGCGTTGATGCCAAAGGCCAACCTCGCAAGCGCACGCGCACGGAAGCCGATCTGAAGCAGGCAGAGCGAGCGAATGTTGTCTTGGCGACTAAGCAGATGATCGAGGAAGGCTTGGACATTCCTGCGATTGATGTGTTGGTGCTAGTCACTCCGCTTGGAGACGCAGAACAGGCAGTTGGCCGGGTGCGTCGGCATTGCAAGCCTAGCGAAACGAAATGCAAGCACCTTTGCCCGTGGAGGGCAGGCTCTTGTGAGGGGAAGCCGCATCCGATTGTGGTCGATGTGGTGGACGAGAACGTGACGCGGCTGATGAACAGTTACAAGCGCAGACTTGGTTTTTACAAAGAGATTGGATCGATTTAGGAGGAAGGGATGTCGAACGAATACTTTGCGAAGTGGTATGCAGAGAACCGAGAGAAGTTGTCGCAGCGGCGAAAGGATCGGTATCTGAACGACCCAAACTACCGGGAGAAGGTCTTGTTGAACTCCAAGAGGTCACGCAAGTCGGTGAAGGAGGTATCGGAGGACGGGGGTAGTGGTCGGTTGGTTGGTGCAGATAGCGTTGAGCGGAACTGCTACACGGTATCGGAGGCAGCGTTCTTGCTCGATGTGAGCCGAGAAACGATCATTCAGTGGGAGCGGTTGGGCGTTATCCCGGCAGACCCGTTTGCCCGGACCCCGCGCTGCTACACGGTAGGTCAAGTGCAGGGGATCAAGAAGGCGATTGAGGCCCACAGAAACGGCACCAAGCGGATTCATGTTCGGAAAGACAACATTGGCTTCACGGCTATGATCTTGGAACATTGGAACAATCTGCCCGAAGTGCAGGGCTAGGATCGAACCCCGGTCATTTTGCCTATTGACGCACGATTTTCAGACCTGTAACACGCGCAGCGTGGCACGCGGTTGGTTATGGTTACGACCTGCAAGTGACTAGGTACTCGTTACTAGTGACTAGGTACTCGCTACTCGGTGGTGCGGCTTGCGAAGCAAGTCGCTGACTTGCTGAACGAAGTGAAGCAAGGCACAAGGGTTCAGCACCATAGGTTTTGATCTACTTTTGGATGGATCCGATCCGATCAGTAGCCGGGGTTGCGTTTAGCGTTTTTGGAGCGAAGATCGCCGTTGCCATTGACAGAGCGGGAATCTGTGCTAGTATTGCGCCTGCCTAGAAGAAGTCCAAAGAGTTTGGACGAGAAGGCAGGAGGGCAAGATGCAGATGGTAGCGGGTCAGGTATTGGTTAGCCGCGAGCACAAGTCGGGCGGCGTTTCGGATCGGACAATGGAAGGCACGGAAACGGAGCCGACTGAACACAGTCGGGCGAAGGGTCGGACGGTGAGCGTGAGCCTCGGTCGGACGATCTCGCTTGGCGACTTCAACTTTGCGCGTGTGGAGTGCGGAGTTGAGTTTGCCGACAACGGGGGTGACGCAATCGGTTGCGCGAAGCGGATCGCGCAGGAAGTCCTTGACCGTGAGACGGCTTCGATCACAAAGGGCGACCGTGTAGCGGTTCCTTTGACCTATGCCGACGATCTGTGTTCACGGCGCATCAAAGTGACCTACGGCATGACCCGTTCGTTGAAGGCGTATGAGAGTGCGCGGTTCGACGTGACGGTTGACGAGCCCGTAGCCGACAGCGTGCCGTTTGAGACGGCGTTGAAGGTGGTTCAGGGCATCACGGGCCGCTTCATCGAGGCGGAGTTGAAGGCTTTGCGTTCGGCCAAGCCCGTAGGCTTCTAGGGGCGTTACAGAGCGGTGAGCCGGGCGGGTTGCCTTGCTTGCCGCTTGTTCTTTCAAGGGTGGAAGCAATGAGCAGGTTAGATGCGTTGAAGAAGTTGTCTGCTGCGGTGGACAAGCAGCATGGTGCGGGAACGATGGCCGTGGGCGTTCGTCACATGGACATTCCGCGCTTGGAAACGGGCAGTTTGTCGTTGGACATTTCGCTTGGCGGAGGCATCCCGGTTGGTCGGACAACGATCTTCTACGGGGACAAGAGCAGCGGCAAGACGACGACTGCGTATCGGACGGCAGGCAACGCGCAGCGGTTGTGTGCGCATTGTCTGCGGAAGGTAGAGACTACGGTAGTCGAGGAAGAGAACGAGACTACGGGAGAGGTCACATGGCACCAAGAGGGGCATTGTGACTGTTATCAGAAGGGCCTGTTCGTTCCGCGTCAGTATCCGGAGGAGAAGAAGGACGAGTATGCGGCTCGGTGTCGCGGCTATGCGGAGAACAGTTACGAAGAGTACCGCGTAGCGTTGTTCGACTACGAGGGCGCGTATGACAAGCGTTGGGCGGCGCAGTTGGGGTTGGACGATAGGCTGATTGTCTATGTTCGCCCGGACACGGCTGAGGAAGGGATCGACATCTACGACAGCCTGATGCGTACAGGTGCAGTAGACTTGTTTATCTTGGACAGTCTTGCGGCGATGACACCGAGCAAGGAAGTCGAGGAAAGCGTGGAGAAGTGGCAACAGGGCTTGCAAGCGAGGTTGCTCAACAAGTTTTGCCGTAAGACGCAGAGCAGCGTGAACTCGGTGGGGCGCGACTTTGGGCGGGTTCCTACGCAGTTGTGGATCAATCAGTTGAGGATGAAGATTGGTGTTATGTTTGGCAATCCCGAGACGATGCCGGGTGGCATGGGTCAGGGGTTTGTGTCGTCGTGTGAGATCAAGTTGTGGTCGAACGGCTACGACATTCAAGAGGTCGAGGCTATCGGCGGCGACGATAAGGACTTGCAGGTAGCGAAGTCGGTTCGGATCAACTTTAGCATTGAGAAGAACAAGACTGCACCACCGAAGGGAAAGGGCAGTTACTCGATGGAGTTGGACAGCGGCCGGGTGGATCAGTTGAACTTGTATGTGAGCCTGTGCGAGCGTTACGGGGAGTTGGCAAAGGATGGTGCCAAGTGGACGCTTGGGATGCAGACTTTTACGAGCAAGAAGTCAGCGATTGAGGCTATGCAAGAGCCTAGGGAGTGGGCTAGATTGACGGCGTTCCTTCGCAAGAAGATGATTGCATGAGTTTGGTATCGCTCGCAGACGCGCTAGCGGTGGCAGTTTGCGCGGTAGTGACCGTGGCAACGGTGTTTGTGTTCGTTCGCAAGAAGGACGACCCATGCTGCCCACATTGCGCGGCGAAGGGCAAGGCTTCCTGCTACGAGTTGGAAGGCATTTCGGCGTTCGGTGATGTAGTCGATAAGTGCCGGTACTGCGAGACGCGAGAAGTGTATGTGGTGCGTGGCGACAAGGTTGAGTTGTTGAAGTTCACAGTGGAAGAGTGGAGGTTGTTGCGTGGCAAGGTTCCAACCGAGGGTTTTCAGTCAGCACACAAGGTCGCCCAACGAGCAAGAAATGCGCGTGGGTCAGTCGGTGGCAGGGAGAGTGCAGCCCGGCAGCGGGAGTAGCATCTACGCGAAGGGGGATGTGATACAGCGCACCAACAACGCCCACGACCTTGATCGGTTCTTGATCGAGTGCAAGCAAACGATCCACGCTTCGCTATC
>Ga0114977_10000625_pt1 | contig 23470 bp, 24 predicted proteins | sample S_130805_MF_Meta_FD_87026 | JGI IMG/M metagenome (GOLD analysis project Ga0114977, IMG submission 87026) | Freshwater microbial communities from Lake Simoncouche, Canada to study carbon cycling - S_130805_MF_MetaG | ecosystem: Environmental > Aquatic > Freshwater > Lake | place: Lake...
ACGACTGTGGCATACTTTGGAATGTATCCCATTTGTCCACTTGTCGTATGTCAACGAGGCACAAAAAAGCCCCGGTGAAGGGGCTGTTTGATAGCGTCTTGCGACGCTTCGCTTACGAGGCGATGATACGAGCGAGGTTCGACGGATTGCCGATAGCCACGCCGTAAAGGATGGACATCGACAGTTTCTGCTCGCCGGAGTCGCCGTCATACCATTCACGGACTTGGATGGAGAGGCCGGACTCCGCGTCAGTAGCGGTGGCGACATTACCATACCAATTGGTCGGGGTAGCAGGGAGACGAGCCGCGATGAGGATGGACTCCGGAGAAACCGCGATGCCCTTGAGGTTAGCATTCAGACCGCCACCATAGGGGAGGGCAGAATACTGATTGATTTCAAAGCCGTGGATGCGGGGCAGGAGGTTCTCCGTAAGAGGAGCGTTAGTGCCAGAAGCATACTGCGCTTGGATGCTGTTATCCTTGGCGAGCGAGGTGTAGAGGGCCGGACGGATGATGAGCGAGCGATTGGCCATCGGGACATTCGCGTCGGTCAGTTTCTGGGAGATGTCAGCGACAGCGTCGGCATCGAAAGCGGCAACTGTGGAGTTGTAGCCGAGGAGCGGGAAGTCAGCATCGGTGACGAGGGCGAAGACATCGTCCATAACGGCCTTCACGACAGCGTGAGCGGCAGGACGGATGAAGGTGCGACGCAGGACATCGTAGCCACCCTTGGCGACTTCGCCATCAGAGAAGCCCATCACGAAACCCTTATGCTTGTTAAGAGTAACTTGCTTTTGGGTCGAGGTGACAGCGGTCTTGGCATAGCCGGAAGCGCCAATGTCAGTAGCCGAAACGCCGGAAGCGAGACGAGTAGTGACAGTTTCACCGCGTTGCAGGATGTCGCCACCAAAGTCCGTAGTGAACTTGTTGACGAGGGGGAATTGGGCGAGAAGCGTGGTAAGCGAGTCTTGCGCAATGACATTGAGGTTAATGCCTCCGAGTGTATTACTCATATATTAGGGATAAATTATTTAAGGGTTCGACAATTGATAAGTGTCAACCTGTGGTCAGTCGTTCAGTCCTGTGATGCCAAGGTCGCGGGCGCGTTGCTTGAAATAAGCCGTGTCTTTTTCGGCAGATGTGCGACCCGTTCCAGCAACCTTAATGTAATCGTTTAGGCTACCCGGCTTGTCGCCAAGAGAAAGTCCGGAGGCCGGAAGTTTGATAGAACCATCTGGCTGAACAGCACCAGCAAGGTCTGCACGGAACTTGGCTTCAGATGCGCCCTTCTGGGCGTAGAAGGCTTCAAGCACACCAGCGGTAATCTCCGGGTTAAGTTCAGCCTTACCTTTAGGTGGCATAAAACGACCAAGGGAGTCCATCATCTTAACCGAGATGCCGTTCTGGGTAACCATAGCCGTGACAGTATCACCAAACTTTACTTCCTTGCCCTTGGCATCAAAGACCTTAAGTTCGCCGTTAATTAGAGCGGCGGCTCCACCATTCTCGCCTTCAAGAATAGGGTTGGCCATAAACTTGGACAAGGAGCCAAGACCAACAGTATCGCTGGCCTTAACTCGGACTTCTCCGCCACCGGAGTTCATAAGGGTAGCAACGGCGTTGCCAACAGACTCACCGCCTTGGCGGTTGGCTCGTTCGACATTGGCACGAGCCTGCGGAGGCAGATTTTCGTCCGTAGTGTTAGGTGTTCGGCGACGGACGCTTTCTCCACCACGACCTCCGTAAGAGCGGGCCATATTTGGAAATTAAGAGCGACGCTTGAGGTTCGACTGCGCGATGCGTTCGATAGCGATGCGGTTGGCGTTGAAGAACTTGTTCTTCGCACGAGCATCCGTGATGGCTTCAAACTCCTTGAGGATATCGGAGTCAGTCTTGACGGCTTCACCGCCTTCGACGGCAGAGGCAACCGGGTCAACACCTTGGGCCGCAACAATCTTCGCGGCCTTCATCTCAACAGACTTGTCGCCTGCTTCGATAGCGGCAACCTTACCCATAAGGGCTTCAAACTTGGCGTGCAGGGCTTGGACAGCGGCTTGGGCTTCGCCCTTGGCCTTGGTTTCGAGGGCAAGCATTTCGCGCACACCGCTCATTTCTTGTTCAGCCTTGGCCTTCGCTTGAGCGAGGGAGGCAAACTTCTGGACTGCGGCTTCAACCGGGTCGAGAGCAACTTCTTGGGCGACAGGCATAGGGGCTTCGGACTCGTCGGCCTTCTTGGCCTTGCCCTTGGCATCCTTCTTGTTGAGGAAGGACTCCTCGTCATCTTGGTCGGGTTGACCCGTGACATCGTTCTTGTTCACGCCACCGATAGAGTTATCTTCAGCCTTCTTGGCCTTTTTGCCTTCCGGCTTGGAGAGAGTCTTCTCGTGGTCGTGTTCTTCGCCTTCTTCCTTCTGCATATCGGGAGACTCGATGATTTCTTCAACATCGGTTTCATCTTCCTTCTGCTCGCCCTTCATCTTGGCCTTCTTTGCGCTCTTGGCCATAGTAGGAGAAGTGGTATTGTCTTCGTTCACATTGTTCTTCTCCGGGTCAAGACCACCCTGCGGGAGTTCTTTATCAAAGTTCTTACCTTCTTCGACAGTCGGGTTGGACAGATTGCTGTCAGCCTTCTTCGCCTTTTTGCCGGAGGGGGCCAAAGGCTGTCCGGGAATGGACTTGTCAAAGTTCTTGTCGTCTTCTTCAGTAGGAGCAGACAGTTCGGAGTCGGCCTTCTTGGCCTTCTTGGCCTCGTAGTCGTCTTCGCCATTCTGACGGCGATACTGCTTAATCATTTGGACTTCTTCATCGGAGAGGTCGCCAAAGTCACCATCGTAGGCTTTAGTAGCCTTGCTGGCCTTCTTGCCCTTCATCGGGCCACAGGCTTCATCTTCAGAGTCTTCTTCCTTTTCGTCAATCTTGTCCTTGATGAATTGGGGCATCTCGGCCTTGGACTTCTTACCCTTCATCGGGGCGCAATCTTCGGCTTCTTCGTCTTCCTTCTGCTGTTCGATGTATTCCTTGAGGTCGGCCTTCGCGGCCTTCGCTTCGGAGCGGGCAATAGTCTGGGTGGCCAGAGCCTTGGTGACGGCTTCAGTAGCGGCCTTAAGGTCAGAAATCTGCTTGGCTTGCAGGTCGCGCTCGGCAATCAGTTGAGCGAGTTGGGTGATAACCACTTGGTTACCGGAAGCCACTTCGGCCTTGGGGGCGAGCGCGGACTCGATTTCGGCGAGACGCTTGGAGAGGGTTTCCTTCTCGGAAGCGAGGGTGGTTACCTGTTCAGAAAGGGCGAGGGTCTGCTTCGACGCTTCGATGGCTTCCTTGAGTTGGGCTTCAACGGACTTGTTGCTCATATGATTGATAATGTATAGTTGTCAACCCGCGTAGGGGTTGTTGGTAATAATGTTATTCGATTGATAGTAAGTCGGTAGCGTATTCGTGACTGCGAAACGCCGGGTAGACTTGATATCTTCGATGAGGGCCTCAAGGGAGTCTACGACTCCGGTAGCCAGACCACGAGCGGCGGCAAAGTCGCCGTAGAACGATTGGCCCTGTAGGTCTTCAATCTCTGCAAATTGACGAACAGAACGCACATCCCGGATAAAACGGCTATGCAATTCATCGACCTCTCGTTGAAGGTCTTCATATTGAGCGTCGGTAAGTTTTGTCCCCTCCACTCCAGCCGCTTTATACTTGCCGGATTTGATTACCACTTGGGACTTCCCTTCCTTGGCCCACTTTTCCGACTCATCGGTAAGGGTGATATACACGCCACACGCTCCCACGCTTGCGCTGGGGGTGCATACAAATCGCTTACATTGCGAACCAATCCAATATGCGGCGGAGCCACAATCGCTTTCGGTAAAGCCGATGGTTACCTTGTTATATGTGCGGATTTTCTTGGCAAGTTCCTCAAGACCCGTGGTAGAGCCACCGCCGGAGTCGATATCGAACAAGATTTCAAAGATGTCGTCCCGTTCCTTCCAAGTATCAAGTTGTCTGGAAATAACATCAATGTCGGCACAGCCGAGCATCGACTCCAGATACGATAGGCCTTTACCAATTACCCCACGAACAGGGATAATCCCGATGCCATCTCTGACATATGGGGTGCAATCCTTGGCCATAGACTCTGCACCAGCCATCGGCTGACCGGGTGCAGGCTCAACATCGTCTTCGTCAGCACGAGTCCCTGTGGCCTGCTTGGCTTTCTGGTTAGCACCCCTCTGTAACAGTAGGGCAAGGTCTGGGTTAGCAAGAATAGCATTGGCGTTAGCCAAAAACGACTTGGCCTTCAAAGGGTCAATGAGCATTGGCCGTCCAGCGGCAAGAGCATAACACAAATCGTTTCTAATCATCGGTTGTAGGGTTGCTCTCGGCTTCGGGACAGGCCGGGGTTCTGTTTTGGAAGGTTGTCAACGCCCCCGCCCATCTCGTTAATCGGGGTTACAGGGCTTGTATAATCGGGCGCAGACAGTTCCGGCTCCATATTTGTGAGAGCATCTTTCTCCGGCTCTGGCTCCTGCGGAGCAATCTTATCAATGGGGACAATTTGCGGTTGGCCGTCGGGGCCGGGCATAACAACACCCAATGCACCTTCGGGAATGGTCGCAGGGCCACCGGGCTGACCGGGTTGAGGCGCACCGGGCGCACCACCGCCTCCACCGACAGGGGACTTACGCCAAAGTTTGTCTTCAGCGACACCCGTCTCCTCGGACACACGCTTGATGTAAGCAAAGTCTCTGGCCGTCTTGCGGACAGTCTTCTCAAAGGAATAACCACGAGCCTGCATATCGTCGGACGGAGGTTGACGACCCATATCAAGGTCGGCCCGCTCGTTAGCGGCATCCCGGCCCGCATCGACTGTGACTGATTTAGGTGTCACCCACTCACACTTCCACCAATTCTTGGCGTTCTTAATTTCACCCTGCTTGATTTTAACCCCCATCCAATACTTGAAGTATTCATTGAGGAAGCGATGGATGATAATATTCTGACGATGCGCGAAATATCTTCCGGCCTTGGCCACTACCAAACGAACAGAAGCACCCCCCGCACGAGTCGGGTCAGCCACAAACTCATAGGGCAAGCCACCCATAACCGAGTCGCGTCGAAGATGGTCAATAAAACCTGTAAAAGCAGACGATGGACGAGCCGAGACATACGAGACGAGGGACTCATTGTTTTGTAAAACTGCGGTCACGCCACCAAGAACTCGATTAAGGGTATCCGGGTCAGTAGGAACTGTGGTGGAGTTGCCGGGGCCAAGAGGTTGGCCAATGCCCAAGTCACCTGTATCCATCTTTGTATCCTCGACCTTGAGGACACGAGATGTGCGGGCGTTGTCTTTCGCCGCGACCTTCTCCATCGCCAGCAAGTCCATTTCGTCTCGCAAATTATTGATAGCGTGCTGATGCGGCGGGTATGCGCGAGACTGCGAAATGTATTCGGCCTCGTAAATGTGCATCATCGAGGATGCGGGAATAAGCGTGTAACTGCCTCCGGCTTGCTTGACATAGTAAGCCATTGGCTGACCCAACTTGTTGTAACGGATGCCGTCGGAGATTTCCGTGTTCTGGTATAGGTCTGGCGGTGTTTCGACTCTATGCGTTTCGACAAGTTGGAACTTTGGCTGACCGCCCCGTTTGGTCTTGATGGCAAATATCTCGCCGTCTCTGTCGATGGCTTCCGAAATCATATACTGACATTCCAGCATCGAGAAGCGTCCGGTCACTTCTGGGGCTTCACACTCTTGCTCCCACTCTGCTTCAACCAGCGACTGCCATTCGTAGTCGCCTCCCAAACATTGTAGGCTTATCCCATCACCAACTGTGTAGATGGAGGTATCCTTGAACATCTGCTTGTAGAGGCCGTTGTTCTTTTCCAACCAGCGCGACAAGCGAACCATCTCCCGGCGAGTCGAGTCCTGCATCTCCCGGCGAAAGTCGTCCGGTTGAGGAGCGTCGATACGGGTGCGGTGGGTCGAATAACGGGTAGACTCAAAAGCCCCTTGATAAGCCTTCGGCTTTAAGAGGTTGGACAGGCCGATACGGACTCTGTCGAGGAAGTTGGGGGTTTGCCCGCCCGTCGTGGGCTTGGGTCGAGGTGCTTCCGGAGGCATTAGCGGTCAACGAGGCGGTTGTAATTCGTGTAAAGGCCACGGGTTCTCGTAGGAGAAGCCAGACGCTCAAGGGCATATTTTGCTTCCTGTAGCATCTGGGTGGGCGGCATACTAAATTGTTTTGAGGCGTTGTTCGCACCATCCCCGTAACTCATAATTGTCTTCCCTTCAAGGATGAGCGCAACTGCTTTGTCGCGGATTGCTTCAATCGTTGCTTGGGGAAGTCCGACGAATATTCCGGATGCTGGCATTGCAAGTCTTGCCGGGTGTCAACGCTGTAGGCTGTAAACAAAAAGGCCCCACCCCGGTTAATTGAGGTGGAGCCAGACCAACAACCCTTATGCACTTACAACCGAAATTGGAGGTTTGCTGGACGACCCCATTATCTCCCAGAGCGTCGTATCCCGTAGGACTTGTCGCGGTGATGGGCAGGCGGTTTCCCGGCCCTGCTCCTTTCGTCAGCCAAACCAAAGATTTACCAGAGAGAAACCATAAACGAGTAGCGAACTCGCTCCCCTCTGGCGATGTCGCAGGGTTTCCCTGCAACACCGATTGCAAAGGCCACCTCACGGAAGCCGCATTTGGTTTTGCCTCACGCTTATTCCGCAACTCGGCTTGGTGGTTAACCAAGCACCCGGCGGACGATGAGACTACAACCCCTTCTGCGGTGAGTTCTAACGCCCAAGGCAGTAGAGGAAACCAACCACACGACTAATTCCGCCATATTCCGGCGGGTCGCTCGTGGTCAACGCCACGAAAGTTAAATATCTTGCGCCTTTGCAGGTGGGAACCCGGAGGTTATTTGTCCCACCCGCCTTGTCTGCACAAGCGTCTTGGGGTCAGTATCTTCGCTGGCATCTTTCCCCGTTTTGGACACGGGATGATTGCTGGCGACCAGACCTTGCAATTTCGTTCACCCCATTCCGTCCGTCCTGCGGAAAAGGCAGGCTAATCTTCGGCGCAAGAATACTCCCTGTGTAGACAGGGCTTGTCCATTCTGCTTACGGCACTTTTCAGATGCCGAACGCTTTAGGCGTTCCCCTCTTGCGAGGCTGTGCAGGTGGTTTGCGGGGGTGTTAAAGTGTTAAAGAACATAATCGACTGTGGCCACGGGGGCCGGATAGTCAAGCACTAAAGTTGAAGGGGCGACCGACACACTTCCTTGCTTCCCTGCGGGGCTTATTCCGATTTCCGCTTGGAGGCTCCGTGTAAGAGTCGTGGGGCTGTTAACCATATCCACGCCTGTCGCCAGACTGCCTCCTTGGCTTTCTGCGGGCTTTGTGGCCACAGGGGGTGATAAGCCCTGTCCGGCTGGTAGCCGGGCTACAGACTGCCTTGTAGGCTGTCTTTTTACCTGTCTGAAATGGTGGACAAGGCGGGAGTTGAACCCGCAACTTTCACGGAGTCGCACTTCGTGGGTGCTTCTCTTGCCTTTCCGTTCGCGCCACGATAGCGTTACTTGGTTAGATAACTCGACCATTGAGTATCTTGTCCATAAAGTGAATTGCTGGCGGTCAGACTCTACGCTTTACAAAACAAAGCCAGAGGGATTTAGCGCCTCTACATCTTCTACCAGCAAAATGAAGGCCACGGCAGGACTTGAACCTGCAACTTGCGACAAGGTATCCCTTGAAGGACTCCACAGTTAAATCCCGTTTAACAGGATACAGTCATCTAACTCCCCGTCCCCGGTTGCAACCAGAAGACGGCTTGTTTTGACGATACAGCGGGAGCCGACTCAACCAATTGAGTAGCGTGGTCGTAAAGAGTGCCGCAGGTCATCCTTTCAGATGACAGTTTGCTTGTGTTTAGTTCATTTAACATTCGGTATCCCGAACTCCGGTTCGCAGTTAAATCCGTTACAGATACAGTCCCCGTCAGTCGCCTCACGCCCTTGCAAGAGCAGTAAGACTTTTTTTGGAGGTCAGCGGAACCAATGAACCAAACGCCAATCAGCGTGGGCGTAAAGAGAACGGCGCGGGTGAGATGTCTCGTTGTTTGCCTTTGCTCGCCGGAGCGAGGTGAGAGCAACCATTAGGCACTTTGCCGGGCCGTTAAAGTGGAGCGATGTGGCTGGTTTGGATACCAGACTCCCCCGCTCTATGGATAGTCGGCTGGGGGATTTCACAGGCGAGGTCAGTCTCGCACACCGCATAAATTGGATTTGGGTCGTTCATCAAGAGGCACTTGGCGGGCTTTGCGATAAAGGGGTTTATTCCAACCCCACCCAAAAGTTGAACCGGGTAGCACTTCCACGCCTCTCTGCCTCGTAGGCATCTGGACGCTTATGCGTGTGCTTGCGGGGCTTCTCAACCCCTCCCGGTATTTAAAGTTAGTGGCGTGGTGGCAGGGATGCTACTATTCGCTTTACGATGCTTGAAGCATTGAGACGAAATCATTTGTCCTCTCCGACCTTGGGGGGCTTAAATCTTCCCCCTCGCCAAGTTTGATTTTCAGATGACCAAGACTTACAAAGAACAGGAGGTTTGGTTTTCGGTCGAGGATTGTTTCAGTTAGTGGATGACATTGCTGTCACCCGGCCCTCGATGTTTCCGGCGGTTCTACCGCACTCCTTACTTTATCCGTCGGACGCTTTGGCTTTTCGCTCACGCCCTTGCGGGTGTGGTTCACAGCCCCTGCTTGTTGCAGAGGACTTAAGGTAGCGGTTTCGCGTCTGACTTCAAAGAACAATCAGAGTTAACTCTCACTCTGACTCACAAAGTATACCACAACCGCTTGCGAAAAGATATAAAAATCTGCATCTTTATTTCGTTGTCTATCAACGACTTACAGAAGTGCGTTTTATAATATTTTTGAGATGGGGTGTTTTAGCCCTTTCCACCCCCGGTGCTACACGGATACTTAAACCTGCGTTTCAACCCCGTCTTCATTGGGCGTAATTGCTGTTGCGCCCTCTGCTCCCGGCTTCTTCTCCTCAATCGGCTTTGGAGCCGAGGCTAATAGGCCAAACGCCAGAGCCGGGATAAACTGCATAACTTCACAGTCCCACAAGTGATTGGCTCGCTTACCAATTCGTTTCCACTCCGGTCTACCACCTTGGTTCATTAGGCGAACTTCCGACTCCATTTGCTCAAGGTAGTCGTTGCCTGCGTCAACGCTACACGAGTGCTTCCCGGACTTACGCATACGCGACAGTTGGTCTTTCAGCGCAAGATTGGAGAAGTGGTGAACACGCACAGCACCAGCACCGACATTAACCAATCGGGCAGGAGCGTAAACCTTTGCCACCATCTTCGGCCCTTGGGCCGTCTGCACACGCCACGGGAAGTCGTAGCGTTGGTCACCTCGTAGGGCTGTCCATTGATTGATACCACATTGCCGGATAACATCGTCGAATTGGTCACCACAGTCCACATAGACGAACGATGGTATCACATCGTTAGCCTTTGCCATTTGCGCAACATCTTCCCAAGTCTGCACAAACCGCCAGCGAACAAGCCGTGAGTCTCCTCCCTCTGCCCAACTGCGAACCAAGCAATAGAAGCCGTTTCGTTGCACATCGACTGTCATAAAACGACAGCGGATTTGTTTCTCCCGTGTATAGTCTGTATGAACTTTGCGGGTCGTCGCATCCAGCCGGGCCTCCTGTAGCCACTCATCTCCCATCTTGTATTCCCCAATTGCTTGTAGGACATCAAACGAGTCCGGGGCATCCGACCAAAATTGTGCCATCTGCTTTTGCTTCCAGATGCGGATGGGCGATGCGTCGCCGTTAAGGTCGAGGATATTTTTCGCACGAAGATACATCTCCGCCAAGCCACCCCACGAGCGGGCGCACAATGCGTTCCATTGGAAGCCCACATTAGCAGAGTCTGCCTTGGGATTAGTCTGTGCGTAGAAGCCACGCTGGTTCATCTCATCCCGGTTTGTTCTTGTATCGGCAAAGCGGTGATTGCACCCCTCGCACTCATAGGTCGTATCCTTTTTAATGATTTGATAGTCATACTCGCCGTCCGGCGTAAGAGCGTTGTCGGGCATCCTTACCCTGTCCCAACTCCACGGCTGACGATGGTCGCATTTCGGACATTGAAACGACCAAACACGCTGGTCGGTGGTTACCCACACCTCCTCTGTCTCATCCCCGGCAAACCCACCCTGCGACATAAAGATACGCTTACCCAGCCAACCAAATGAAGTCACACGGGCCGATGCTTCGGCCAAGTGGCCTCTCGGATACAGCCAAGTTTCGTCAGCCACCAGCCAGCGAATAGACCGACGCTGTAGGTTCTTCTCATTGAACGCACCCAGACACCAGAAGGTCATCTCGTCCGTCTGGACTGTCCCCGTCTTCTTATCCGTCTCGTCCTTGTTCAACTTTGCCAAGACCGCCGGGACATTCTCCCACAGAACTCGTAGTCGGCTCTGCATCCAATCCGCCGCATTACCATCCGTGTCATTCAAGTATAGGGTCGGAGCAGGGGCGCGGGCTATGATGTAGCACGACAGCATCTCCGCCATCAGCGACTTGCCCGACTGAATGGGGGCGATGATATGCACCAACCGGATTTCCGGGTCGGCACACGCACGGAGTGGCTCTGCGAGCCACGGGGTTTCCTGCACCCGGAAGCCAGACGGCATCGGCGAGAAAGGTATCTGCCGGATGTTGTCCATCAGCCATTGCACGATATCCCCTCCGTCGTCGGGCCTCCACACCTTGCGCAACTTTGCTTCAAGGCGGTCACCAATCTGTTCTTTTTGGGCGGGAGTCATCTGGTATAGGTCTTACTTTTCGTCCCCAAGTTCGTCAAGGGTGTCGTCCGTAAAGTCTTCCAGCGAACCACCCTCCTTCGGGGCATCCGTATCAACTTCGCCTTCCGCAATCTTGTCAAAAAACGCCGCGTTCGTCGGTGGCTTCGGACTTACCCCGACCGACTCGTCATCCCCAATCGCCGGGGCCTCGCTCCGGACATTTGGGCTATACTCCGCAATCTTACGAAAGATATCATCCCGGAACTCACGAAACGCTTTAAGTGCTTTAGGCGGGTTCTCCGGATTTGCGCGGGGGGCAACAGTCAACTCCGCTCGCTCAATCAACGACCTCAACTGCGACAGCACCTTGGCAAAACGAGCCGCCGCCGCATCCGCATCAATCAGCCTCCCCTCCTCTTGCTCCCGGTTAAACCGAACCTTCTCCAACGACAACAGCGTCCCAATCGCCCGGTCATAATTCCCATACAACTTTCCTTGGCTGGGGTCACCGCTCGTCAAAGCCTGTAGGAATACCTCCCTCGTCAAACGGCACAACTCAACTTGGTTCCGGATACGCTCATCCATCTCCGAGTTACCCGTATCCCCCGTTACCGACTGTAGGATACTGTCCAAATCCCCAAGCACCAAAGGTTGCACAGGCTGACTGATATGCCCCGCTCTCTCGTTGTCAGATTTTCTCCGGTCGCGCCACGCACGAGCCGCCTCAATACTTTCTGTTGGCATTCCTTCCTTAACAAGTTGCGACACTCGCCCCTTTGTTAAGCCAAGTGCCACAGCAATTTCAATTTGTGATGCCATTATTTTTAAGTCGTTGGTTTATAACTGCTTTTGGAAATCTCTAAACTCGTTTTAGCAAAATGCGGGGTCTTACGACCCAGCACGGGGGGTATCCCCGGATAATAGATTTCTTAAGGGGGGGTGGGGGGTGGGGGGGGTATGGGAGGGGGTGATGTGCTTTGAATGCTTGGGTTTGCGCTTGGTTGAGCGTGTATAGCGGTGAGAGGTGTCGATGTTGATGGAAGGTTCAACCTGTAGTTTAGCGGGCTTGACTGTGTTAAGAGGCTTGTGGGCTTGTTTAGCCCGGCGAGAGGGGGTTGTATTGTTCTTTGGGTTCAAAGGCCCCTGTGGGGCCGTGGAGCGTTGGCTACGGGGTGGCTGGTTAACATCCTCCCTCTGTCTTTGCCAAGCATCTGCATATGCCTTGCACGCCTGTTCGCTTCGCATAAACTGTGATGGTGCGAGATTAAACATTTGTTGAATGCGTTTAACCTTCTTTGATACGAATTGTCTGCTACATCCCTTCTGCTTGGCTAACTCTGTCTCGGTGGGTGGGTCACCAATGCCAAAGGCTATGAGGATACATCGGGCTTGGAACAATGCGTCTGGGCTTTCAGTCATCTGCATAGCCATCACTACACGCCTTACTACCTCTTGGACTTCATCCTCTGTGTAAGTGCGCTGTTCTATTGGGGTAACCACAGCATCCTCATATTGTGGGTCAATGGTGGCGTATGCTTGGTGGTCTGGGTTGATTTCAAAGGTGTAGTTGCCATCGCCTTCACGGGCCTCCGGCCCAAGGCCACGCTTGATATACTCTTGCTGAATGGGTGTAGGTTGCTGTGCAAACCACTCTGCGTAAGCGTCCAAACCCCCTTTTGAGGTGAGTTTCACGGGTTTGTAGACAAAATCCGCACTTTCGCCTTGACAGCCATCCGGGAGTAGGGACATATAGATAGTAGCAAGTAGCAAGTAGTATGGTTATACTGTAGTATGATTACAGTATCGCCCCTTGCGGGGCTAACGATGAGAGTGATTGACTGTTATCCTGTAGCATAAGTGTAAGTGAAGTATTGCGTATCGACCGGGTTAGAACGGATTGACTGACGGGTCGTGTTGAACGCCCACCCACATTCCCTCGCGCTGGTTCCATACGACAATGGGGTTCGTAGCGGATAGACGCATCAAGTGGCCAACCACATCGCTCGCCGCTATCGTGCCGATAGCCAATTTGCGGGCTACATAGCGAACAAACGGGCTTTGATTGGCATCTGCGAGATGTTGGGTCGGGGGCATATCTATCATTTTGTTTAAGTCCTTGAGGGAGAAACTGTTAAGCGAGTTCTCGTCATTGACTTCCCAGAGAATGCGACCTTCAGCGTGACGCAGGTTGAGCGTATGCGTTGGCTTGCTGTCCTTATCCAAGATACCAGCACGCTTGCCTCGCTTGGTAAGCACCAACTCAAAGAAGGGCTTTACCCGGTCGGTGCGCCGAAGGACGGCTACCTCTCTTGCCCAATTGACGAGTTCGGAAGAACCCAACCCGGAGTAGGCCAAGTCTGAAACTGTCGCAGAAGATGAGTCTTCCTTGGCTTTGGGTTTACCCGTATGGTGCAGGAACACCCAGACGACATTCGTCTCCATCAGCACGGGCGTAATCCAATTGCGGAGGAACTGCGATGCGTATGCTTGGTCACTAATCGCCCCACCTGCGAACGAGAGAAGGGGGTCGGCAAAGAAAAAGTCGGCCTTGTGATGGACGATAAGTTTGCGTGCCTGCTTCACAAACTCCAATCCAACCTTAACTGTTTCTCGGTAAAACTTGATGTTCTTACGGAGTAGGACTTTTTCCTCGTCGGACAGGGACATCGACCCGGTAACGCCCTTGAAGGCTTCCGCCAAATCTCCTGTGTCGTTCTCGGCCTGCATCACGATGCACTTATACGGACGCTTTACCTCGATGCCGAAGAAGGGCCTTCCCACGGCCAGCATAATGGCCATCTGCATAAGGAAGGATGACTTACCGATGCCGGACTGTCCAATGACGCACAGGGAGCCGCCTTGGCAGAGCCAGCGATTACCCAAGACTGTGGTGGGGTCGTTCTCGGTGTCGTAGTTCTCTAACTGCTCGATGCTTACCTCGTCCGGGACTTCAGAGGACTCCAGATACGATAACCAAGCATCCCACGACTCTACGCCCACATTGAAGGCGACGATGCGTTGTTCGTTTGCGCCACGCATAACGCCACCAAGGCGTGACCAGCGTGACGGGTTCTTGGTCATCTCGTCTGGCTCGTAGTCGGCGAGGTAGTCAAACACCTGCTGGCGACGCACCTTCCACTCCTCAAAGTCCTTTGCCTCAACACGCACCCAAGCGTGAAGGGATTTGCCTCCAGAGTCGATGATGGCAGAGATAGGCAGTTCGCTCTGCTTAAATATGGCGTATTGTTCTTCCTTGGGTCGGGTATCAAACTCAACCAGCAAATGACGGAACACGCTTACGCTGTCATCCCGCCCGGAATACTCCTCTGGCTTAATTGGGTTGATGCGGATGTAAGCCCCTTGGGGCTTGTCACGAAACAGTTCCCGGTCTTCGGCTGTTGCGCCAAAATATTTAGTGAGCCACCAACCAACAGTCTGGAATGTCCCCTTGCTTGCCGGGAACCAGCGTCCGTCTTCGTCCTGCCCAGCGTCATTGGTAATACAGATGACTTCGTCTTCCTTAAAACAGTTCTTGAGTAGTTCTTCTGTGGTGTAGCGTTCAACTTCCGGCACAGGGCGTAGGTTGCCCAAATCCACTTTGAACTTACCGGATTGCGTAACGCTGGACAGCATCGCCTTGCGAGGTGCAAGGTCACGAGGGTCGTCAGTTAACAGCCAGCCACGGGGTTGCGAATGCTCCTTTGTCTTCGCATCGTTCATCTTGTGGCGCAACTCTCGCTCCGGCCACGGGGGTGAACACTTAAGGTTGTAAGCCATCAGCAATGCCCACGCTTCCTGTTCGGAAAGGTTGAAGCCGTGATAGAGGGCAATGGCGAGCGAGTATGTCTGTCCGTGACCATCCTGCCCACTAACTGCTGGTGGTGTTGCGGCCATATACTTGGCCGCTCGTTCGTATGGGGATAGCATTTGGTGTGCGTGTCGGGGACACACGATATGCCGGGTTTTGCTACCCTGTCAACCTGTTAAGTGAAATAATTTTCAGACCGCATCAACATCAAACAACCCGCCATCCTTGATATCCTTTCGGCGCGACTTCTTCTCGTGCTGTATCTCAAGCCCGATGCGAACGCCTGCCCACACAATGGGCATAGCGTATGAAAACGCGGCGGACGCAGGGCCTTTGGGCAAGCCTGCCTCGTGAGCCATATCCGACTGCTTCATTCGGGTCAGAGCAATCCACGGGTTCACATCCGACATACGGGCTGATGCCTTGAAAGAGAAAGTATCTTGGCGTGTAGCAAACTTGTTAGCCCCGGATAGGTCACGGATTGAAGCGTGGACGATTACCTCGCTCTGGAGAGGGCGATGCACGGCGTGATACTCAATCCGCAATGGAGGGGTAACCACACCCGGTCTTGGGGTGCAGACGACAGTCACCATCGTCTCCGATGGCTGGGAGGATGCGAACTCGTAGCCCGACCCTTCCTCAATCTCCTTCTGGTAGTCTTCTATCTTGACCTCAAAACGAGACATCGTCCGACTCTCCATCGGACTTCTTCTTCATCCACGGCTTGCGAGGATTGTTGAACGAGGGCTTGGTAGGAACGCCTGCGTTCTTGCGGGCCTTCCACTCTTGGAAGTCTGCTTCCTTGACCGCCCCGGCGGTTTCAAGGTCTTGCTCGCCGAGGAAAGCGAGTTGGTCGGGGGATACCCAAATCTTCTCACCCGACTCGACGGAACCCTTGTCGTGGTATTCGACTGTGATGGCCTTGATGCCAAACTTGGTTTGGATGCCCGCCTTGATGATGAGAACTTTCTTCTCGGCAAACTTTCCGTTGGTTACGCGACAAAGGTCGCCGTGGTCTAACTCGTGTCTTTCCATAGTGATGATTGGTTGGAGGTAAATTGGTATGGGTGATGACGGGGGTGGTGTCAAGGGCAATGTGGTTAGCGTGGCAACATTAGTCCCGTGGCGTATGCCCAATCCGGGTTGTGGTGTATCTTGTCGTGGCAGACCCGGCAGACGGCAAGGAAGTATGTAGCATCAGTAAGGCGCGACTTCCATCGCCCACGGCGATGATGAATATCCGTAGAGGGGTGAACCTCACACACTTGGCATCGTGGATGTATAAGGATGTATTCCTTGCGCACCTGCGTATAGAGTTTGTTTTCCTTTTGCCGGGACTTGCTGACCCGTCGCATTGGTCGATGCGTCTTTAGCGTATTTTTGCTACGCAAGGGTGAACCAGCGTTCAACTTTTTGTGTGCCTGCATTGGTGATTTACGCTTTAGCGGGGTTCGCTTCATTCGTCTGTTGTCGTTTTATCCGGGCTTGTGGCAAGGGCATATTTCTGCGGATTTTTCCTGCGAACTTGGAAAAGTCTTGCTGTAGCCTTTTGTTTTTGGGTGTAGGATGCTTTTGTAAGTCGTTGATACGCAAGCACTTGCAACTATCTTTAAATAAATAAACTTTCGTATCGACAAACTTAATTCCATTTGCTCTAATGATTTCACTCAACCACGACATATGAATAACAACACGCCCGATAATTCCACCTCCACTAACAACACGCACAACAATATGAACACGCCCGCCATCAACACCGCCCTCACCGCCTTCCTGTCCTGCAAGGGTCAGTTCGCCTCGGTGACCTTCAAGTCCAACCCCAAGCCCGCCGCGTCCTCCAAGGGCGTGATGCTGGAGAAGGTGACCACCGGAGTCTTCCGCGCTGGCATCAACTTCGCCAACATCTCCTCGGTCAAGGAAGGCATCGCCTCTAACGAGCGTGGTGAAGTCCAGCCCCTCGCTTGGGGCGAATGGGTTAACTTCCCCTTCGTCATCGCTCACAAGGGCGAAAACTTCCTCCGCTTGACTGTCGCCTCTGGCAAGGTGATGAGCGTCACCTTCTCGGTGAACGGCGTAGAAGTCTCCCGTGAGGAGTTTGAAACCCACCTCATCCCTTCCGCTCGCTCGGAAGCCAAGGCTGACAAAGCCCCGGTCGAGGTTATCACCATCAAGGAAGCCAACCTTATCTCCTTCAACGGAGAGGTTGCTTAATCAAACCGGGTGGGGGCGAAAGCCCCCGCCCACTTCCTTGAAAACTTTTCTCTACCACTTCTTTATGTCCTTCTTCCTTACCTGCCTGTTCTTCCTTACGCTTTGCGCCGGGCTTCTCTGTGCCATTGTCGCCTCGCTCTAATTTCACCCACACCAAACCAAACCAAAAAACACATACACAATATGAGTCCTATCAATAACATCCCGGCTGTCCTCGACGAGAGCGACGAACGCCAGACCGACAAGTTCGACTACAAGGTCGAGCAGGTTCCGTTCCACCTCCCGGACGGCACTCGCACCCGCTTCCTCGCTAATGTCCGCACGGACAACAATGAGGTTCTGGGTTGCGTCACCGAACGCTACGAAGTCTGCCAGAACTCCTACCTCTTTGAAAAGTCGGAAGACTTGTTCAAGTCGAAGGGCTTCTCCAACTTCACCCGCAAGGCTGTCGTCTCCAAGGGCGGTGCAAGGGCGCGAGCCATCTACGACTTCCCCGAACTCGGTGCGCGAGTCGCTGGGCAGGACTTGACCTTCCGCCTCAAGGTGCAGAACAGTTTTGACGGGAGCCTCCGGGCCTCATTCCTCACGGGAATGTTCCGCCTCATCTGTTCTAACGGCCTTGCCATCCCGGTGAACGCTATCGGTATGACCCGTAAGCACACCTCGTCGCTGGATATGGAGTTCGTCTCCCGTGGCTTTGACTCGGCTCTGAAGACCTTCCAAGACGCTGTCCCGGTGCTGTCCGCTATGTCTGACACGGCTCTCACTACCCCGCAGGGCATTACTGTCCTCGACAATCTGGTGAAGCGTAAGGTTATGACTGACCGCCAGAAGGAAGGCATCGAGTCCGTGTGGAGCAATCCGACTTACCACGAAGACCGCCAGAGGAACTTGTGGAACTTATACAACGCCGCCACGCAACACCTCACTCACCGGGTCGAGGGCAAGCGTTTCGAGTTGGCGGAGCGTGTTAACTCCGGCATCCTCCAAGCCTTCACCAAGGCGATGCGCAACGGCAACGGCATCCAAGACCTGCTCGTCAAACTGAACTAACACGAGCGACACGAACGGCTGGGGGCGAAAGCCCCCGGCTTTTTTGTCACAAATACCCGCTTGACATTCCCAAGCGTTCGCTTACAACATTACCAAACGATACACGCATATGAAACCTACACCCAAAGAAATTAAGCAAACGCACAAAGTCTCGATGACTCTTGTCGTATACCTCGATGTCAAAGCCGACAGCCAGATGGAAGCCCAGAGCATCCTCCGGCATAAGGTGCAGAACATCGCGGCTACGAACGCCGACCTTGCTTGCTACGAACAGCGTAAAGCCCCTTGGGAGGGAACGACTGAAGTCCCGCTCCCGTGAAGCACATTAAGCCTATCACGGCACACAGGGACAACCTTGAGTGCTGGGGAGTCATCTGCTCCTTCAAGACCCTTAAGCCCGATGAAGCCCGGCTGGTTCGCGCTACCGCAAGGGCTATCGCCCACGGAGATATGGAGCAACCTGTGCGAGTCCGCTTGACGGACACCGATGCCAATGTCAGTCTCATTCCCGACACGACCATTCCACATATCACACGATGACTATCTTCAAGTTCAACGCCAACACCTCTGCACCGCTCTCCCCGGTCAAGCCAAGTTTGCTGGTTAACCTTACGCCTCCCAAGGCAAGCACGACTATCCTATCGGGTGATGACTTCGTCACTATGATGCGTGAGGGCAAGATGCCTCTCCCGGATTGCTGGCAACACCTGTCGTCCGCTCGCTTGATGGATATGGGCTACCCAAAAGTTCTCTGGTCAAAGAAATACAAAGTTAAGTATGTTATCCATCGGATGAACCAGAAGACTTACGACTCGTGAGCGGGCTAACCACCCTCTCATTGACATTGCGCAAAGAGAGTTCCGGCTTGCGTCGTAAGACGGCTACCGGACATTGACTCCTCGATGGCTCCCAAGTTTGACAAGAAAGATTACTCCGAGGAGGAATTAATATCCGTCCAAAGAGTGCATCCCAAGTTTTTATGCCCCAACTGCGGTGGGTATAATTGGGACAACCAAAGCGTTTTTCAAACGCCTCCCGGAGCAAGACTGTGGCGTGGGGTTAGCATTTGTAAGGGCTGTAAGGGCAATGTGAATTGGCTTATCGACCCGGACAGGACGATTGAGTTTCAAACGCCCAAAATGCACAGACCTATCGGGTTCTAACTGTGGTGCGTCAGCCGAAGTCGGCGTAGTCCGTAGTCCCGGCTTTCTTAAGCCCCACGGCTTGCCCAGAGCCGTCCCGACCCACCACGAGGCGTATGGAGTCGCTTGCGCCCCTTGAAGCCACCACGGACTTGTCTTTGACCGATACGACCTTGTAGCCCTGTTCTCCGCCCAGCGTTAGGCTATCGCCCTCCAGCACAATAGACTTAAGCGTTGCTTCTGGGTCGTCCCGCAAAAAAGCCCCAACATCAAGCCGGGGAGTTTCGCTACCACCAAGCCCGTAAGCCATCTGAAACCTTGACCTATTGCTGTCCTGTTCTGCGGATGATGGTCGGGTAGCCCCTCCACGCACAGACATTCCCATAGAACGGAAGTCCGAACGAGCCACACGACTCGTGGATGAGGAATAAGACCGGGCCATCAGTTAGCGTTAATCGTAGTAAAGCCCGCCCTTGGTTTTGGGGGCTTTGCGCCACGCATCAATAACTTCCGGCGTTGTTAATTCTGGATACTTGCTTTTCTGTCTGTCAATTATGTTTTGATGGTAGGCGACACGCTCATCGTTGCGACGGATTTCTGCTTCGGTTCTTTCCCTGCCCACCGGGCCAGCCGCCGTGCGGAGAGTCCGAATAGCGTCTTCATTGTTGGCGACAACCTTGGCTCGATTTACAAACTCGCCGTCATTATCCAAGTCTGCTCCGGGTAGGGGCTTTATTTTGGTAACTCTGAAGGACTTTCCGTCTGCCTCATTCGGGTCGTCATAATCCGTTCGGCTTCCATTTAGAGTAAACTCTGACTCAAAGGCTACCCGGTATATAAATCCGTCGGAAGCCTTAACGAAAGCGTTCAATCCAAAAGTTTTGCTTTCTCCGTCTGGGTCGCGCTCGTCCCCAAACTTTTCATTAATGTAATCAAGGAACTCCTCTTTTGCCCTGTGAGCGGCTTCTTCCAGATTGTCATACATACCACCCACATCGGTGTTCTCTATGAACGCCATCACATCATCGGGGACGGAGCCGGACTTCAGTTCGCTGACGCGACCAAGTCGCTCATTGGGCGAAGTAGTTGAACCGGAAGGCAAGTCGGAGCGGACGCTGTTTGCGCTGGAGGATTTGTTGTATGACCGGGCCATAGTCGTGGTGAATTGTCAATCGTGCCTTGCGTATCGGATAAGGCAAGCAAACTTCGTTGAGTAGTGCGGGTCGAACTCAAACCCAAACCTACCATACCAAGCGATAAGAGCGTCTTTGCTCATCTGCAACCCGGCTGTTGCGGGGCAGGGCATCGCTGTAAGGCGTATGGGGACTTTGTATCGGTCGGCTATCTCTATGACCCGGAGCATCACCATATAGCCACCACGACGCTCCAAGGCACGCAAAGCGGTAAGGATAATGGCTCCTTGATGCAGACCGACAAGGACTTGACCTAAAGTAGATACGCCGTCTACCTGTCCAGATACTACGACAGCCCCGTGTGCAATTGTGCTGGGCGAACCAAGGGTTATCAGTTCGCGCTGGAGTTCCCGGTCAGCCGTAGATGCCACGCTGGGAGGCGACGATACGCTCCTTCAGTTCTGCGTCCATACGGGCAAACGAGTTTTTCTGGACAATAAGCAATGCGTTCTGCTCCTCCGAGGATAGGCCAGCGGGTATCCAAGTATTTACGGCCAAGTGTTTTTGACCCGATGAGTCTACAAACCAAATCACGCTTTCAAACTTCTGTTTTGCGTTGTTGTCTTCCCGGCGAATGCCTTTCACCAAATCATAATATCCCCGTGCGGCGAGGATGGCAATAAGCACAATGCTGTCGTAAAGTTGTCTGGCGGTCATTGCGTCAAGCATAGGGCCGGGAACAGACCGCGTAATAACTGTGCGGGCAAGGGCAAGTTCCATACCGCTTGTCTTGATGGACATATCAAGCCCCTCAAAAAGAGCGTTGATGTCCGCCACCCGGTTTAAATCTACGGCCATTTTTTCGGCCTGCGTAATTCCAAACTGAAAAACTTCGTTTGGGCGAGACGAGGATGTGATAGGGTCTGCCATTTGTATTTGCGCTATGTCAATAACAAGGGGGCTTGCGCCCCCCGTTTAGTTACTTGCCCTTTTTGGTATCAACCTGTTTGACAAGGTCGGCGGGAGACACACGACCCTTCACCGGGGCGGATGGGGGCTGACCCTTGTTGTTCGTTGTTGGGAGGTCGTATCGGGTGCTTGTGCGGTCACCGGATGTGTTGGGGTTTTTAGGTTTATTGCTCATTGGATGGGAGTTTTGGTGTAGCCGAGTTTGTATTTAATGTCAAGGGCTTCGATAGAGTCGTTAACTGCGGAGCGGTGAACTTCGGATGGAATGCGGTCTGGAACTTGTTCTGGAGACGGCCACTCCTTGTTCTTGCGATACCACGCTACGCACGCCTTCTCACGAGCGTCATACTCCTTAAGATAACCAGCATTCTCGTAGACCGCCCGACGCAACTTTTCGTGGTCTGATGCAAGTTTGGCCACGCTTGTCTTCCATAGGAGCGAGTCCTTTGGGGGCTTAAGCGAATATGTCATATCGTCGTAGTTAGCGACGGCCCGGATTTCTTCCAACTTGCGCTGTTTGATAAGTTGCAGGTCGGCTCGACTAAAAGATGTCCCCTGCGGGTGATTGTGCGTAAGGACGGAACCCTTCATCAGTTTCATTTCTTCTTTGGTAAATACGACTTCTCTGTCAGAGCCGTTGCTAACGGCGATTTGTTTCCCGTCCTTGTAGATAGCCACATTCTCTGTGGAAGCCCGGTGGATAGCCCTTTCCGCCACGGCAAGAGGCTGGTTAACCACTCTCTGGACGACTGCCCGTTCTTCCGAACCACCAGATGCACGCACGATAGGCCCGCTTCGGTCAGCACGAACGCGGTCACCTCCTCTGGAGCCTGTTGAATACGAGCGGGACATTCTTTATTTGGGCTTCGTCAACTTGCCTTGAGCATTATCCCGGCGTGACCATCTGCCAACCTTATTCAGTTTTCCGTAATTGGGGGTAAGTGAATGGCAATTGGGGCATAGAACCTCAAGGTTCTTCTCAATTGTGTTGGTTGCATCCCCGTCAATGTGGTGAACTTGCAACGGAACCTTTCCGGTGGTAGGGTGCTTCTTTTGCCACCCGCATCTGGAGCATTTGTGACTATGCTTTTGGAGCATATAGCGACGCACGGACTTGGATAGCGCAAACAGCGACCCTCGATTGCCGTGGAACTCTCCGGATTTCCAACGCTTTACGATTAGCGTGGCTTGATACGCCTGCTGGCAGGCATTGGAACAATACATTGCACTCCTGTGATAAGTCTTAAACTTCCCTTTGCAATGTTTGCAGGTATGCACTCTGCCCATTGGACGAGAGTCAACTAACGCCCGTCTGCTGGCCTAACCCAATGGACACAAAAAAGGGGACGAGTGTTCGCGCACCCGCCCCCCAGCAACAACGACTACGGACTAATTAGAACGGAGCGTCAGCGGACGAAGCCGTGGCGGAGCCAGCGGGCTTGGCATACTTGGCCACCTTAAGGAAGGTCTTCTGCTCACCTTCTTTGTTGGTGTAAGAGTCCTTCTTCAGCGTCACAGTCAACTTCATACCGACAAAGGACTTCACGAAGTTGAAGAACTCTCCGGTCTTCTGGAAATCGAACTCCGCGCCGTGCGGAACCTTCATCCCGGTAGCGACGATGAGTTGGTTGAGTCTCCAATAGACAGTATCCTTGTTGAGAAGGTCGTCCTTAACGGAGCGGTTCTTTTCGTCGGTGAAGACGATGAGAGCCTTCTCAAAGCCCTGCGAGGTGAGGTTGCGCTCAACGCTCTGGATGGTGACTGTGTAATCGCCCTCGTCCGTGAAGCGTTCCGGGCGGTCAGACGAATTGAGGTCTACTTTGAACTTACTCATTGTGTGTATTATTTTTTGGTATTTTGGTGGTTACGGGAAAGTGTTTTACTGTATCCATCCGGGCATTGTCAAGGCTTGAACGCCACGCTGATACGCCGGGAAATCATTCCGTGCGATGCAGTCAGAGAGACGCTCAACCAACTTGTTTCGGATGGCGAACGCCTTTTCAAGAGAAGTGTCGTCAAGGGTATACAGAGCCGTGCAGTAAGGTGGGTTCTTTTCTGCGGCAATGAAGATGAACTTCTGGATAGGCATTCCGCTATTGCGAGCGATGGATATATAGTGCGCGGCCTGCATCCAATATCCCATCGACATAAAGTTCTTACTAAATGCTTCCGGCGAGGCATCCTCACAGGTTTTGAGGTCTACAATGACAGTATTGTCCATCGTGATAAGGTCACAGCGACCCTTGCAGACGATGTCCAAGCCCTTCACCTTCTCCTTGGACACAATGCTCACCTCGGCCTTTGCAGAAGGGTGCTTGAGAAGGGCC
>Ga0114977_10000629_pt1 | contig 23412 bp, 22 predicted proteins | sample S_130805_MF_Meta_FD_87026 | JGI IMG/M metagenome (GOLD analysis project Ga0114977, IMG submission 87026) | Freshwater microbial communities from Lake Simoncouche, Canada to study carbon cycling - S_130805_MF_MetaG | ecosystem: Environmental > Aquatic > Freshwater > Lake | place: Lake...
CTCGTTCCTTTCGATGTTGGCTTACGCAAAGCCTCCGTTCGCTACGCGAACTGCCTTTTTTTATTTTATACGCTTCGCCGCCACTACGAAAGGATGCTCGCTCACTTCGTTCGCTCTTTCCTGTCGTAGTGGGCTTACCCAAAGCCTCACGATGTTGTCCATATATTTTTATTGGAGTATTGATATTATGGCGCCTGAAGCTATCGCGTCCGGCCCATGGCTTTCACGCGCTTACTTATGCCTTTGGCAACGCCGCGCTCATAGCCATTGCCTTCACTTCGTGCAGACGCCTTTGAATACCCGCATAAAAAAAACCCCACATTTCTGTGAGGCTTTGTGACCGCGTTAGGATTCAAACCTAAAACCCCCTCATCCGTAGTGAGGTACTCTATTCAGTTGAGCTACGCAGCCATTACCCTAAGGGGTTGCAAATATAATCTCTAAAAGATTAACGGCAAAAAAGGAATGCTTTTTTATTCAAAATTATAGTCCATAAAGGCCAGCAGCGATTGATTCTGCTAGTTTTTTAGGCAATAACCACACAAAAAAGGCACCCAGTTTATTAATAAAACCGGTAATTACTTCCGGTTTTTTGTCAAATAAGGCGGTTACTGCAATAGCAGCTACTGCTTCAGGTGTCATATTTACTTTTTCGGCGGTTTTAAGCGCTTTAGGGCCTACATCGGCTCTGTTGGCAAAGTTGGTATTGGTAGAGCCTGGGCTTACCGCTGTAACCGATACACCGGTGTTTTTGAGTTCATGTCTGAGGCCTCTGCTAAAACTTAAAACAAATGATTTAGAAGCGGCGTATACCGAAAGACCAGGTACTGCTTGGTACGCTGCCGAACTGGCAACATTTAAAATATAAGACGGTGCATTTTTTGTAAGCATGGGAAGTAGGGCAGCCGATAATGCAACAGGCACTTCCATATTTACACGCATCATTTCGAGATGGTCCTTGGCGCTATATTTTGTAAAAGGGCCACTAAGTCCATAACCCGCATTGTTTACAAGTATACCCACATTATAATTGTTGGACGTGATCCAGTCCATTAATGTTTGCGTAGCACCCGCTTTACCTAAATCTAATGCAAGGTAATGCGCAGTAACACCATATGTATTTGAAAGGCTAGTGGCGTGTTCCTGTAAAGACTTTTCATCTCTTGCTACTAAAAGTACGGGATACTTTTTTTTAGCAAGTTCTGTGGCAATACATTTACCAATGCCTTTGCCTCCGCCAGTAATTAATGCAAATGGTATCATGATTGGTGAAAATTAGTGGTGAACCTTACCCGTAAATCTGTGGTAGAAAGGTGTTTTGCTGTTTTCGTCTTTTGGTTTGTATTTACCCGTAACGATAGGAACATACATTACGCGGCGTCTGCTGGCTTCACCATAATTAGGGGATTGCTTAACGCGGTGCCATAAACGTCCATCATGTACCGATAAATCGCCAGCGTTGATATTAAAACCAACTTCGCGAGGATCGTCGTTATTGTCTAAGAAGTACTTTTTACCAAAGAGTAATTTAAACATGCCTTGTGTATGTGTACCAGGTATTACCCTTAAGCCACCATTATCATAAGGACAAGTGTCTAAATGAATACCTACGTTAAGCATGGGCATAATTTTTTGACCCATAAATAAATCGCGAGGACTATCTGTGTGCCATCCCATTTGCGTGAATGTACTATTTGGGGTGTTGATATAGTTGTTGATCACCAAACCATCTTTTTCATTTTCTGCTACACGTCCATCATAAGGGTGTAAAAATTCAGTTAATGCTTGTAAACGTGGGTCTGCTAATAATTGTTGTAAAGGGTCGCTGTGTAAGGAGCTAAAACAAAGACGTTGAATAGTTGTGTTGCCTTTATCGTCTTTACCAAACTTTAATGGAATGCCATTTACCTTTTCTTTTTTTTCTGCAATCCATTGCGCTTCCAATCTTTGTTGCTCTGCTATATAAGTTGCTATTTGCTCTTTTGGTAAAAAATTTCTAAATACAATCACGCCATGCTCCTTAAAAAAGGCCAATTGCTCTTCACTAACAGCATCTCCCAGTTCAAAGGTGCTGTCCCATATTTTCATGCTTACTTTATTCATGTATAAGTATGACTTTAATGTTAAGGAATGATTATTAATATGTTACCTTATTAAAGGCTATAAACATACAAAGGTACACAATCCATTAAAAAAAAGCGAGTTTTTTGGCCCCTAAATAGATAAAATATGTAAAAATAAAGGCGGCAATTACATCTATGCTGTAATGGATATGCTGTATAAGTAAGAGTAAACCAATCAAAAAGGAGGCCGTAAGGGTTATTATTTTGTCCCATTTACCCTGTAAACATAGAAAAAACAGGAACATATTGCCCGTATGACCCGAATAGAACAGATCTTTTGTGATAAAAATACCTGTTCCACCATATGCAATATTGGCAATGGGGTCTTTTAACTCAATAATACCAGCAGGTGGGTTGAGGGGGAATAAGCTTATGGTTAAGATGCGGGCTAAACACATTAAAATAAAACCGTATGCAATAAGCAAAAAAAGCCTTGGGTTTTGGTAGATTCTGTAAAAAACCAAGAGTACAACACTCCATATAATTACAAATGTAGGGATCGAAACATCCATGGCAGGAATACGTTCAAGCACAAAATCTTGGAGTACAATGCCTTCTCTTTTTTCTATAAAAGCAAAAAAAGTAGGGAGCATTAATAAAATAATGGCTACCAAGGTAAGTGCTACGATCGTTTTTATTTTAAAAGAACGTATAGCCCATGCCTCAGACCAGGAAAAAATGCTAGTACCGTTTTGCTGCTCCATAGCTTGGTTTAATAATGCCACCTTACAAACGCCTCTATCGCTGCATATTTAGTTTGACCTAAAGCAGCATACAATTGTGCGGTGTTGGCATTGCGTATTTCTGCTCTTTGCCAAAATTCGCGCATATCAGTTCCCTGAAATGGAACACTGTCTTTTTGTGATTGATGTATAAATATGCCAAAACGTTTTTTAATAACTTGGTCTGGACTCATTGGAATGGCCATTTCAATTTCAGAAATATCCCATTCTTGCCAAGCACCTTTGTATAACCAAACCCAGCAGTCTTTAACCCAAGCATCACCAGCGGCTTTTAAGCGGTGCATACTTTCAAAAACAACGTCTAAACAAACTTTATGCGTACCATGTGGATCCGCTAAATCGCCAGCGCAATAAATTTGATGCGGCTGAATTTTTCTTAAAAATTCCATGGTTTGAAGCACATCTGCTTCACCCATTGGGTTCTTTTCTATTTTACCTGTTTCATAAAAAGGTAAATTTTGGAAATGGTATTGATGTTCTTTTAACCCCACATATCTACAAGTTGCTTTTGCCTCACATTGTCTGATAAGTCCTTTAATGGCTCTAATTTCTGGAGAATCTAAACCACCTTTTTGTTTGGTGGCAATATAATTACGCGCAGCTTGTAAAATTTCTTGACTCTTTTTATTATCGATGCCAAAGAGGTCTTCGAAACCTACAGCAAAGTCTAAAAAGCGTGTTACAAACTCATCAGATACGGCAATATTACCGCTGGTTTGATACGCCACATGCACTTCGTTTCCTTGTTCATGTAAACGCATAAACGTTCCACCCATGCTAATAATATCATCGTCGGGGTGTGGAGAAAATATCAAACATTTTTTTGGATACGGATTGCTTCTTTCTGGATGCGCCGGAATAACAGCATTGGGCTTACCAGCAGGCCAACCTGTTAAGCTATCCCTTAACATATAAAACACTTCTAAATTAATTTCGTAGGCGTCATTTTTTTCTACGAGTAAATCTGCTAAACCATTTTCGTTATAATCTTTGGCCGTAAGGCTTAATACTTCTTTACCAAGTTTTAATGAAAGCTCAATAACGGCACGCTTCATTAATTTTTTATCCCACACACAGTTGCCTGTTAACCACGGCGATTTTTTACGCGTTAATGATTCAGAAACAGTGGTGTCTACAATAAAAGTACAATTAGGATGCTCTTGTAAAATACTTGCTGGCACTTGCTCCGTTACATCGTCTTCGGCAGCTTTGGTAATAATTTCACCTTTGTTGCCAAATGCCATTAGTAAAATACGCTTCGAATGCATGATGGTTCCAATACCCATGGTAACCGCAAGACGCGGCACTTTGGATAAATGCGAAAACTCGTAAGCATTAGCAAGTCTTGTATTGTTGGCGAGGTTTACAAGTCTTGTTTTTGAAATGATACTTGAACCTGGTTCGTTAAAACCAATATGTCCATTTCCACCAATACCTAAAATTTGTAAATCGATACCGCCTGCATGAACGATCGAAGCATCATAATCGGCGCAATGTTTTTTAATTTCTTCTTTGGGCCATTTGCCACTAGGGATATGAATATTTTTTGGATCTATATCGATGTGGTTAAACAAATGATGATGCATAAAGCTCCAATAGCTTTGTGGTGCATCTTTTTCTATCGGAAAATATTCGTCTAAATTAAACGTAACTACATTTTTAAAACTCAGTCCTTCTTCTTTGTGGAGCCTTACGAGCTCTTGGTATAATTTAATTGGAGTAGAGCCCGTTGCTAAACCAAGTACACAGTTTTTACCTTGTGCTACTTTTTCTTTAATAAGTGCAGCTATTTCTTGTGCCACAAATGCAGATCCTTCTTTAGGGGAAGGAAAAATTTGAACGGGGACTTTTTCAAATGCGTCTATCATAACAAATTGTTATTACAGTATAAATTAATTATTCTCTGGGTTAAAATAAGCCTTGCTATAATTTATTTTAAAATTATCGTAGCGTTTAAATTCATGTAATAATTTCTTTTCAAAACTAGGCCAGCTCTTATTTTCTTTACTACTCCATAGTACTTCACTTAAGGCACTGATACGAGGGAATACCATGTATTCTGCTTTGGCAGTATTGTTCATATACTCTGTCCAAACATTGGCTTGTGCACCTAATACATATTTGTAATCGGCAGGATCCATATCCTTAGGAAGTGGATCGTAACTATATACTTTTTGTATTGTTGTGTAGCCGCCAATGGTAACAGAATCTTCTTTCTTATTTTGTTGGTGGTCAAAATACATCCATCCACCTGGTGTCATAATAACGGTGTGTTTTTCTTTAGCTGCCTGAATGCCGCCCTTTTCACCACGCCAGCTCATTACAGTTGCATTAGGAGCAAGGCCACCTTCTAAAATTTCGTCCCAACCAATAATTTGACGGCCTTTGCTGTTTAAATATTTTTCGATTCTGCCAATAAAATAACTCTGTAAACCATGTTCGTCTTTCAAGCCTTTTTCTTTAATTAGGTTTTGGCAAAATTCAGATCTTTTCCAAGATTCTTTAGGACACTCATCTCCACCAATATGAATATAAGTAGAAGGGAATAATGCCATTACTTCATCGAGTACATTTTGTAAAAACGTAAAAGTGTTGTCTGAAGGCACAAATACATCATCAAATACACCCCATGTTTCTTGTACAATTTTAGTACCTGGCTTTTTTAAAGCCTCAAGTGTAGCAGCACTGTGCATGGTAGGTATTGCAGGTGTTGATTCGTTTGGAAAACAACTAAGTTCTGGATAAGCAGCAATAGCAGCACTTGCATGGCCTGGCATTTCAATTTCAGGAATGATGGTTACAAATCTATCAGCAGCGTATTTCACAATTTCTTTGATTTGTGCTTGTGTATAAAAACCACCATACTTTGTATTGTTGCTTCCTTTGCCAGGGTAACGACCAATAATATTAGCATTACGATAACCACCCACGGATGTTAACTTCGGATATTTTTTAATTTCTATTCTCCAACCTTGGTCTTCGGTTAAATGCCAATGAAATGTATTTAACTTATACATCGCAATAAAGTCGATGTACTTTTTTACAAAGTCTAGACCAAAAAAATGGCGGCCTTCATCTAAGTGCATACCTCTATAAACAAATCTTGGTTGATCCAAAATGCTTACCGCAGGAATATTTAATGTAGCCGATTTTTGAATGGGTAATAATTGAATAAGGGATTGTACACCATAAAACACACCCTCTTCGTTGGCGCCATTAATAGCAACGCCATTACTAGATGATTCTAAAGTGTAGGTACCTTTAACAGCATCTTTATTATTGTTAACCAGGCTAATTGCATTTTTTGCACCTGCGCCTATTGTTACTTTTAACTGAAAGCCATAAAATTCTTGCAAATACTTATTTAAAAAGTTAGCCGCTTTTTGCTGCCCTGCAGTTTTGATATGAAGAGGTGTTTTTGCTGAAATACTAAAAGCGCCTTCATTTACTTTTAAGCTAGTAGGCTGCGGAATAATACTCACTTCTTGTGCGTTTACAATCATGCAAACGAACAGGGTGATAGCTGTAAATACTTTTTTCATAGGGTGTGCAATTATGGTAAAAAATGTTTTCATTATTTGACAGTTGTGAGCTTAATTGCGTTGGTAGGTAAGTGGTCTGCAATTGGCGTACTCCCCGTATTGACCACAACATCACCTTCTTTTACAAAGCCACGCTCTTTTAAGATACCAATTTGATCGGTCACAATATCATCTAAACTTTCTTCTTCGGGGTAGTAAAATGCGCGTACGCCCCAGCTTAAACTTAATTGGTTTACCAACGATCTTTCTTTGGTAAAAATAAATAGAGGCGATGATGGTCTAAAGCTACTAAGCATAAAACCTGTATAGCCACTTTGTGTCATGCCCACAAGTGCATGTGCATTTACATCTTCAGAAATTTTACAAGCGCTGTAACAAACGGCATCACTATAAAATGATGGAGATTGTGGTTGTGGTTTTAAATCTGAAGAACGGTTGTAACGGTATTCTGTTTTTTCTACTTCTTTGATAATCTTGCACATGGTTTCTACTACAAGTGCGGGATGGTTGCCTGCTGCAGTTTCTCCAGAAAGCATCACTGCATCGGCACCTTCTAACACTGCGTTTGCAACGTCTGTGATTTCACTTCTGTTGGGCTTCACCCTGTCAATCATGCTTTCCATCATTTGAGTGGCCACAATAACCGGCTTGCCTCTGTGTATACATTTTCTAATGAGTTCTTTTTGAATGAGTGGGATGCGTTCTACAGGAAGTTCAACTCCTAAATCTCCACGTGCCACCATGATACCATCTGAAGCTAAAATAATTTCTCTGATATTGGTGAGGGCTTCAGGCATTTCAATTTTTGCAATGATTTTTGACTTGCTGTTATTTTTAACTAAAATGGCTCTAAGCATTTCAATGTCAGCAACTCTTTTAACAAAGCTTAGTGCTATCCAGTCTAGCTCTTCTTTGATCATGAAATCCAAATCCTCTAAATCTTTTTCCGTTAGTGCTGGTAAAGAAATCTTTGTGTCAGGTAAGTTTAATCCTTTTTTGGAAGAGATAATACCACCCAGTGTTACCGTAACTTTAACGTCGCCACTTGGCTCTACCGATAGTACTTTTACTTCAATTTTACCATCATCAATCATAATGGTATTACCAATTACCACATCACCAGCTAGGTTAGGGTAGGAGACATAAATTCTTTCGTGGGTACCAATACATTTTTCGTTGGTAAAGGTAAGTACCTCTCCAACTTTTGCATCTAGTGCATTATTTTCAATTTCACCTACTCTTAATTTAGGCCCTTGCAAATCACCCAATATAGCAATGTTGTAAGGTTCTGTTTTATTGATGGTACGAATATGTTCAATGATTGTTTTTTTATCTTGATGGCTACCGTGGGAAAAATTTAAACGAAATACATTCACGCCTGCTTTTACAAGTGCCAACAACTGATCATATTGATCACAAGCGGGTCCTACGGTTGCAACAATTTTTGTGCGGTGATCCATGTGTGCAAGTCCTGCTTGCTTGTCCATGTTTCTGTATAGGTATTTTTCTAAATTTTTAGACATAATCTTTTCTTGCTTGAATTGCTTTTTTCTTAATGGGGGTTTTAGCTGGCTAATATTTTTACAATCTTAAACCAGTCTTGCGATATTTTTTGTTTTGCTTTTACGGCGTTGTCGAGTGGGGTGTAATGTACTTTGTTGTTTACAATACCTACCATCACATTAATGCGTCCTTCCATTAAACACTCTACTGCATGAAAGCCCATACGGCTTGCAATTAAACGGTCTAAACAACTTGGTGCACCGCCTCTTTGTATATGTCCTAAAATACAAATTCTGATATCGGCGTTGGGCAAACGCTTTTTCATAATGGCTCCAATTTCATTGGCACCACCTAATTCGTCACCCTCTGCCACCACTACTAAATTCACTAATTTTTTACGCTTTTCTTTTTCAGTTAAAGACGCAATGAGTTCTTCAATATCTGTTTTAGTTTCAGGTATTAAAATATTTTCGGCACCGGTAGCAATACCACTATGCAGTGCAATGTATCCAGCGTCTCTACCCATTACTTCTACTACAAATAAGCGGTCGTGCGCATCGGCGGTATCTCTAATTTTATCTATAGCTTCTACGGCTGTATTTACTGCTGTATCAAAACCTATGGTAAAATCGGAACCTGCTATGTCTTTGTCAATGGTACCCGGTATTCCAATACAAGGAATATCAAATTCGTTACTGAACTTTTGGGCGCCTTTAAAACTTCCGTCTCCGCCTATTATAACAAGTCCGTTGATACCAAATTTTTTAAGGTTTTCGTAGGCTTTTTGTCGGCCTTCAGGTTCAAAAAAAGCAGCACTACGGGCTGTTTTTAGTATGGTGCCACCGCGCTGAATAATATTAGCCACCGATTTTGAATCCATCTTGAAAATATCACCTTCTACCATACCATTATAACCTCTAACAATTCCATACACTTCAATGCCATGGTAGATAGCGGTTCTTACAACGGCTCTAATCGCTGCGTTCATACCAGGGGCATCTCCGCCAGAAGTTAATACGCCAATTTTTGTTACTTTTTTAGTAGCCATTTTATCTGCTTTAATATCGGCCTTAACAAACTGGGCCTCAGTTGTAAATGGGTGTCTAACGAAGACGAGATACGAAAATAAGCATTTGACACCGTTTTTACAATTTGATAAACCCTGCATTAAAAATGTGTAAACTTGTACTATGAAAGTTCTCGTTACCGGCGCTAATGGATTTACGGGCCAGCATTTGATTAAAACCCTTGTTGGTAAAGGGTTTGAGGTGATTGTCACCTCCCGAAATGAGTCTCGGCTACCTTCATATAATAATTTATCTTACTATGATATTGAACTAACAGACGTTAGTAATGTTGAAAATTTGTTTGATTTAACAAGGCCAAGTGCAGTTATTCACACCGCTGCCATGAGTAAGCCAGACGAGTGTGCCGCTAATCCTAGCCTTTGTACCGCCAACAATATTACGGCTACCCAGCATTTATTGGATGCTGCTTCAAAAGTAGGTACTCAGCATTTTGTGTACCTCAGCACCGATTTTATTTTTGGAGAAAACGGACCACACGCAGAGGAAGATACGCCTTCGCCACTAAATTTATATGGTGCTTCTAAGTTGGAAGCAGAAGCCCTTGTTCATGCCGCATCAATAAAAACCACCATTGTTAGACCCGTTTTTATATATGGCCCCGTTTGGGAAAACCTAAGGCCTAGTTTTATACAATGGGTGGCCGGTAAATTAAAAAATGGGGAGCCCATAAAAGTAGTAACCGATCAGGCCCGCACACCCACCTATATTGGTGATTTGTGTTGGGGTATCCAAAAAATTATAAAAGACCAAGTGACTGGCACTTTTCATTTGGCAGGAAAAGATATTGTATCTCCATACGATATGGCAGTAGCTGTAGCAAAGCATTTGAACCTTCCTTTAGATTTAATCGAACCCGTAACGTCAAATACTTTTCCGGAACCGGTTAAAAGAGCCGGGCGCTCTGGATTAAAAATTGATAAAGCGGTGAACATCTTAGGCTATGCGCCGCACTCATTTGCAGAAGCACTTCAAAAATGTTTTGAATAAAAAAAGTCTCGCACCTAGAATAGATGCGAGACTTTTTAGGTTGTAAGGTAATCGTATTAGTAACCCATACCACCCATATCAGGAGCACCATGAGAATGGCCGCCACCTGCTTCAGGTTTTGGTTTGTCTGCAATTACACACTCTGTTGTTAACAACATAGCAGCGATAGATGCAGCGTTTTCTAATGCAACACGTGTTACTTTAGTTGGATCAATTACACCCGCTTTAAATAGGTTTTCATAAACCTCTGTGCGTGCATTGAAACCAAAGTCACCCTTGCCTTCTTTAATTTTTTGTACAACAATAGAACCTTCAATACCGCTATTGATAACGATTTGACGAAGTGGTTCTTCAATCGCTCTTTTTACAATTTGGATACCTGTTGATTCATCTTCATTCGCACCTTTTAGTTTTTCTAAACTTTCTACTGCACGGATATAAGCAACACCACCACCAGGTACAATGCCTTCTTCAACAGCAGCACGTGTAGCGTGAAGCGCATCGTCTACGCGGTCTTTCTTTTCTTTCATTTCAACTTCTGTAGCAGCACCAACATACAATACCGCAACACCACCACTTAATTTAGCCAAACGCTCTTGTAATTTTTCGCGGTCGTAGTCTGAAGTTGTGTTTTCGATTTGTGCTTTAATTTGATTTACACGAGAAGTGATATCCGTTTTTTTACCTTTACCGCCAACAATAACTGTATTGTCTTTGTCGATGGTAATAGAAGAAGCCTGACCTAAATAAGTAAGGTCTGCATTTTCTAATTTAAATCCTTGCTCTTCACTGATAACAGTACCAGCAGTTAAGATGGCAATATCCGTTAGCATTTCTTTACGACGATCACCAAAACCTGGTGCTTTAACAGCAGCCACCTTAATAGTACCGCGTAATTTATTTACTACAAGTGTTGCAAGTGCTTCACCTTCTAAATCTTCGGCGATGATTACTAAAGGACGACCGCTTTGAGCTACTTTCTCCAAAATATGAAGAATGTCTTTCATCGCAGAAATCTTTTTGTCATAAATTAAGATATATGGATTTTGAATTTCTACTTCCATTTTTTCGCTGTTTGTAACGAAGTATGGAGAAATATATCCGCGATCAAATTGCATACCTTCTACAACGTCTACAGTTGTATCAGTACCTTTTGCTTCTTCTACAGTAATGACACCTTCTTTACCTACTTTAGCCATTGCAGTTGCAATTAACTTTCCAATTTCGCTATCACTGTTTGCAGAGATCGTTGCAACTTGTTCAATTTTTTTAGAATCGTTACCAACCGCTTGAGATTGTGCTCTTAAGTTTTCAATTACTTTAGCAACAGCCTTGTCAATACCGCGCTTTAAATCCATTGGATTCGCACCAGCAGCAACGTTTTTTAAACCTTCAGAAATGATTGCTTGAGCTAATACAGTTGCAGTTGTAGTACCATCACCAGCAATATCTGCTGTTTTGCTTGCTACTTCTTTAACCATTTGCGCGCCCATATTTTCAATAGCGTCTTCTAGTTCAATTTCTTTTGCTACAGTTACACCATCTTTGGTAACAGCAGGTGCACCAAATTTTTTCTCAATTACTACATTACGACCTTTAGGGCCTAATGTTACTTTTACTGCGTTGGCTAAAGTGTCAACGCCTTTTTTCATTTTATTTCTTGCTTCGATATCGAAGAAAATTTGCTTAGCCATTTGGATAACAATTTAATTTTACGAATGATTATTTTTAGATAAGTTACAAGTGTATTTTATACAATTGCAAGTAAATCACTTTCACGCATGATTAATAAATCTTGACCTTCGATTTGGATTTCTGTACCAGCATATTTGCCATAAAGTACATTGTCACCAACTTTAACAGTCATTGGTTCATCTTTTTTACCAGTACCAACTGCAACAACAACACCACGTTGTGGTTTTTCTTTAGCAGTATCAGGGATAATGATTCCACCAGCAGTTTTTTCTTCTGCGGCAGCAGCCTTTACAATTACTCTGTCGTGTAAGGGCGTTACGCTTAATTTCTTAGCCATACCGTATTTGTTTTTTTATGTTTGAGTTAAAAAATCTGTTCCTAAACGTATGTCGTTAACTAGAACAGTACCTATTCATCTATTATTATGCCAACCGGTGCGCTAGGTCAATTTTTCAGGGTTTACCCCTGTAGCGTACCAAAATTGGCGAAAGCCTGTCAGAACGGGCAGCAAAGATGCAGTAAGTTTTGGTTTACAAGTGTCAAATTTTCATTTTTAGGAGGTTTGTGGGCAATTTCTTTCTACATTTGCCCTCCCAAATAAGTTCTTACCAGATGATAAGTAGAAGAAATATTCGAGTGAAAGTGATGCAGCTCCTCTATATAATAGAAACGGCAGAGGAAGGAGCCAAGCTACCAAAACCGGTACAAGTGCTTAAAAAACAGCTTGATCTGAGTAATGAGCTATTTGTATACCTCCTTTATTTTATTACAGAAGTGGCCCGTTACGCCGAAACCAGTGCCTTTAACCGAGCGGCGCGTAACCTTCCTTCAGACGCCGATTTAAACGTAAATACCAAGATTTCCGGAAATTCATTGTTGTGGGAAATCGTTGAAAGTGACACTTTTAAAGAGGCCCTGGAGGTATTTAAGCCCAACAATACCATTTCAAAAGACCTGCTTAAAAAAACATTTGACGCTTTAACAGCCTCTGAGATTTATCAGTTATACACTGCTAGTGATGCGAGAGACAAGGGTAAGGAAAAAGAAATTATTAAATTTATTTTTACCAACCTCATGCTCCCAAACGAGGCATTTATAGAGCATATCGAAGAAGTTTTTCATAACTGGGACGATGACGCGGATATGATGGAGCAGCTGGTATTAAATTACATTCAAAAACCGGCAGGGGTTAACTTATTAGAATTGGTAGGCACCGAAAAATGGCAATTTGCGCAAATCTTACTCGAAACCACCATCGATAAAAAAGCCGTAGCCGCCGATTTGATTAAGCCTAAATTAAAAAACTGGGATGCAGAGCGTATAGCCATACTGGATATGATTTTGATGCGAATGGGTGTTTGCGAATTGTTGTTTTTTGAAACCATTCCTACCAAAGTAACCATAAATGAGTATATTGATTTAGCAAAAGATTATAGTACCGCACAAAGTGGTCAATTTGTAAACGGAATTTTAGATAATATTCATAAAGAATTAACCGAGTCTGGTAAGATTCAAAAGGTTAATTTTAATGCGTCAAATAACAAAAAAAAATAGAGATGAACAGTTTAAGTTTAGTATTGTTAGCAGGTAATCCACAACAAGGTGGAGGCGGTATGGTACAATTAGTAATGATGGGTGCCATTATTTTAGTTTTCTGGTTATTTATGATTCGCCCGCAAGCTAAAAAAGCAAAAGACCAAAAGAAATTTGTAGATAACATGCAAAAGGGTGATCGTATTGTTACCATCGCTGGTATCCACGGTACCATCAATAAAATCAATGACGATGGAACACTTCAATTAGAAGTTAGCCCTGGTAGCTACCTTAAAATTGAAAAGTCTTCTATTAGCATGGATTGGACTTTAGCGATAGCTAAAGCAAATGCTTAAGATTGGTATTACAGGAAGCATAGGTGCCGGAAAATCAACGGTAGCAGGTATTTTTAAAGTACTGGGCGTACCTGTTTTTGACGCCGATGCCACTGCAAAAAACATATTAAATTCAGATCAAACACTACGCGAACAAGTGATTGCCGCTTTTGGATCCGAAACCTATAAGAACGGGTTGCTAGATAGTAAATATTTAGCAACCCTTGTTTTTAATAACCCATACCAGCTCGCAAAACTAAATGCGCTGGTGCATCCCGCAACCATCAAAGCGGCTAATGCATGGGCCAAACATAAAGAGGAGCAGGGGCACCCTTACATTGTAAAAGAAGCCGCTTTATTATTTGAAGCCGGAACAAATGTTGGACTTGATACTATTATTGGCGTTACAGCACCAGCGGAACTGCGTATAGCAAGGGTGATGGCTAGAGATCATGTTACGCGTGAAGAAGTACTAGGACGCATGCACCATCAATTAGACGACAACCTAAAAATGCAGCGCTGTGATATTGTACTTGACAATAACGAAACAGCATTATTAATTCCGCAGGTGCTTGCCCTGCATCAACAATTTATTTCTTAATGACTTCTTCAATAACTTTTCCTACTGCACCACTTGGCATTTGAACTTTTAAAAGTGCGGCAAGTGTTACTGCAATATCCGTCATGTAGGTTTCTTTGTTGGTACTACCTTTATTGATACCAAAGCCGTACCACAATAAAGGAATATGCGCATCGTAAGGATACCATAATCCATGTGTAGTACCTGTATTTCCACCTTCAATAAATCCTGGTTTAAATATGAGTTGGACATCGCCACTTCTACGTGGATTAAAACCATTCGCAAGCATTTCACGAAGTGTTTTTGTAATAGGCGTTGTCATAATTTCAGATGTTGGAAATGCATTGGCAATAGCATCGTTTTTCTTTGCAAAATCAGCTATCCATTTTTTAATGGGTGCTTCATCAATTTTTGCAGAATCTAATTTATTGTGGTTTAAATGTACTTGATAATTGTACATACTCACTACTACATTATCAATACCATATTTTGCTTTTAATTGCGCGTTCATTTCTTTTTGCATACCTGCATCATCCACTACGCCACCAGGTAATTTATTTTCTTTCATAAACCCTGGAACATGCGCTACGGCGTGGTCTGCAGTTAAAAAAACAGTGTATTGACCTACCCCAACTTGCGTATCTAAAAAGGCAAAAAATTTACCTAATTCTTCGTCAAGTCTAACATAATCATCTACGTTTTCCCAAGAGTTTGGACCAAAAGAATGACCAATATAATCTGGGGAAGAAAAACTTACAGCAAGCATATCTGTATTACCAGATTGGCCTAATTTCTCTGCAATAACAGCGGCTTTAGCCATCTCTGCTGTTAACGTATTACCATAAGGTGTAGAAGAAATTTTTCCGTAATCTTTTCCAATAAATTTAGTTAAGTCGTAAGGGAATCCTAACGCGTCTTTACCAAATGCTTTTGATTCATATTCTTTTTGATCTGCAGTTGCATAATCGCCGTAGGTAGTAGTTGGTAAAATGGTATTCCAACCTAATTTATACAAAGAGTCAACTACTTTTCTGTTGTTGAATTCAGCTACCCAACTTGGTAATTGATTGGTATAATACGTGCTCGTAATAAAATTACCCGTTGCGCCTTCATACCAATAAGCACCCGTTGCACTATGGCCTGCAGGTAAAATAGCGCCTCTATCTTTAATGGCAACACCCACTACTTTACTTTTAAAATTAGTAGCCAGTCTTAACTCATCACCAATAGTAGTAGTAAGCATATTGCGAGGACTCATTTGACCATCTGCATCCGTTTTACTGCCAACACCTTTTACGGATTTATCTTCACTACAATACACACTGCGCATGAGTTGATTGTCCCACCATGCGTTACCTGTAATACCATGAATAGCAGGAACAGAACCTGTATAAGCACAGGTATGACCACAAGCCGTTACTGTTGGCGTGTATGGAATAAATGTGTTTTCACAAGAATATCCCTGACTTAATAACCTTGTAAGTCCACCATTTGCTTTAAATAAAGGTCTGTAACGCACTAAATAATCCCAGCGCATTTGATCAATTACAATACCCAACACCAATTTAGGTCTTGCTACAGCAGGGGCTAAGCCCACTTTTGGAGCAGCTGCTACCGTAGTTTTTTGTGCAATTACGCCCGTGTTGGTGATTACTAAAAAAACGCCTAAAAGGCTTACAATCAAGTACTTTTTCATAAGAATTGGGGTATTGAGATACGTTTTTAACATATTTGAACGTCTAAGGTACAGAATGGTGCATAAATCCAATACTTATTGAGTGCATAAAAAGATTAATTTTCCATCAATTTTTATTGATTACCAAAGAAATAATGATAATATATGGCAGACATCTTTGAGAGACTCCTTAAGAACGCTGGACCCCTTGGTCAGCACAGAGAAAGAGCACATGGCTATTTTTCCTTTCCAAAATTAGAAGGTGAAATAGGTAGTAGAATGAAATTTAGAGGTAAAGACATGATTGTTTGGAGCCTTAACAACTATTTAGGTTTAGCCAATCATCCGGCTGTAAGAAAAGCAGATGCCGACGCTGCTGCGGCATACGGTTTAGCATCTCCCATGGGCGCACGTATGATGAGTGGTAATACCGATCAGCACGAGCAACTAGAAAGTGAACTAGCAGCGTTTGTTTTTAAACAAGACGCTATATTAATGAACTTTGGATACCAAGGTATCATGAGTACGATTGATGCAATTTGTAGCAGACATGATGTAATCGTCTACGACGCAGAAAGCCATGCATGTATTATTGATGGCCTTCGTTTACATACGGGCCACCGTTATGTATTTAAGCACAACGACCTTGAAGATTTTGAAAAACAAATGCAACGTGCAACTGCACTTATCGAAAAACAAAATGCTGGTGGCATTTTAGTGATTACCGAAGGTGTTTTTGGTATGGCTGGTGATCAAGGAAAACTAAAAGAAATTGCAGCATTAAAAAATAAATATTCGTTTAGACTACTTGTAGATGATGCACATGGTTTTGGTACCCTTGGAAAAACAGGCGCTGGTGCCGGTGAAGCACAAGGTTGTCAAGATGCTATTGATTTATACTTTTCTACATTTGCAAAATCAATGGCCTCTATTGGTGCATTTTTGGCAGGCGATAAAGCCATCATCGATTTTATACGTTATAATATTCGTTCGCAAATATTTGCGAAGAGTTTACCAATGCCTCTTGTAATAGGCAATTTAAAACGCCTTGAAATGCTTCGCACCATGCCAGAACTTAAAGAAAAGTTGTGGAGCAATGCATTAAAATTACAAGCAGGTTTAAAAGAGCGTAGTTTTGATATTGGAAAAACGGATACACCGGTAACACCTGTATACATGATTGGTGGCGTAGAGGAAGCGACTGCAATGGTGATGGACCTCCGAGAAAATTATAAAATATTTTGTTCTATTGTGATTTATCCGGTAATTCCAAAAGGACATATTATTTACCGTTTAATTCCTACAGCATCCCACACAGATGCTGATATCCAGGAAACATTAGTTGCTTTTACTGAAACAAAAGCCAAGTTAGATGCTGGGGCTTACAAGGTAGAGGCGATTCCTGATATGGCAGAAAAAAAATAATTGAAGGCATGTAAAAAGGCCCGCCAACGGCGGGCCTTTTTAGTTATATACATCTTGGTTAGACGTAAATAATATTATAAACTTTTGATCAGTTCGTTTGCAAAAGTTACATAGTCTGCATTTTTGCCAGTAGCAATATCAATACATTTTTGAGCACTCGCTTTAGCGCTTACTTTATCGCCAAGTGCTTTTTCAATTCTAGCTTTTAATAAAAACATCCAATAGGCTTCTTTATTTGAATCAACAGCTTTGGTAATGTTCACTAATGCTTTGTTGTTGTCTTTGTCAAATTCATAATAAAAGTTAGCGGCAGTATTATAGGTGCCTGCTTGCACTGAATCAGCAGCTAATGCTTTTTCTACTTGTGCACGAACACGGTCCTTAATATTAGTACTGATAGGAACTGCTACTTGTACACCAGCCCAGGCCATGTGTAATTCACATGTTTCAGTAGCAATGTTTGCAAACTGCATGGTAAATGTTTCTGCAAAATTGATTGTTTTTTGCGCTTTTACTTTTACGCGAACAACGTCTTCTGCTTCTTTATAACCGTCGGATCCCCAGTTGTTTAATCCTTTATTAATAATCACGTCCCACATTTCTTTACCAGGGATTGCATAAATAACATAAGTGCCCGCTTCTAATTCGGTACCACCAATGGTTACTTTGTCGGTAAATTTAATTTTAGTGGCTGCGTTTGCACCAAGGCGCCATAAGCTACCAAGCGGTGCTAATTCACTTTTTTCTTTTAATACCGTACGGCCTTTAATGTTAGGGCGAGAATAGGTTAGTTCAATAGCGCCCATACCAAAATCTTGGTTAATTTTTTGAGTAGAACTTGGCGCAGGCATTTTAATTTGAGCGCTTGCAAACATGGTTACAAAAGCAGCTGCAATAGTGAGTATTTTTTTCATAAGTAAAACTTTATGTTTTTAGAATAGCAAACCTAACACTATTTTTTAAATGCAGGATGAAACTGTTGAAGGGTATCCCTTAAAAAATCGCGGTTAAGGTGGGTGTAAATTTCGGTGGTGGTAATGCTTTCGTGACCTAGCATTTCTTGTACGGCCCTTAAATCGGCGCCGCCCTCCACTAAATGGGTGGCAAAACTATGCCTAAACGTATGCGGCGAAATCACTTTTGTAATACCTGCTGTAACCGCCAGACTTTTAATAATATAAAATATCATCACCCGGCTTAATGCATTGCCGCGCCTATTTAAAAATAAAATGTCTTGGTTTTTATCTGAAACGCTTTGGTGTGACCTCACCGTGTCTTTGTAAATTTTAATACACTTGATGGCGTCCGTTCCTATAGGAACCAGTCTTTCTTTGTCACCTTTACCTATTACACGTATAAAACCAATATCTAAATACAAGCAAGATATTTTAAGCCCCACCAGTTCACTTACGCGTAATCCGCAACTATACATGGTTTCTAAAATGGCTTTATTTCTAGTGCCCTCTGGGCTCGATAAAACAATGGCACCAATAAGCTGTTCTATTTCTTCAAAGCTTAAAGTATCTGGTAATTTTCGGCTGGTTTTTGGGGCTTCTAATAGGGTAGAAGGATCAATGGTAACGAGCTGTTCTGTAAGTAAGTATTTATAAAAACTTCTGATGCCAGATATAATACGGGCCTGCGTTGTAGCACCCATACCAAGCTCTCCAATCCACTTTACAAAAGCCTGTAAGTCTTTGAGGGTAAGGGCTGCAGGATTTTTTTCATCATTCACTACTTGTAAATACTGTGTTAGTTTGGTAACGTCATGTAGGTAGGCTTCCACCGAGTGGTCACTTAAAGATTTCTCCAATCGTAAGTATGCTTTATATCCTTTTTTATAGGCTTCCCACATGGTTACATTATTAATTGCGCAGTCTTTACCGGTTAATTTGGAAATGAAGGTAAGCTAACCGATATTGCGTCACCAAATTTATTCAAAGTAAAGTCAAGAAATGCAGGTGAATCTTAGGTCGTTTAAACAGAAGGCAAAAAAGCAAGAAAAATCTTTTAAAAGTTTCTTATCAAAAATTGGCCGTAAGCCCCCAAAAGATTTAGATAAAAACGCACCCGTCATTGATGCAGAAGTTTGGAAAGAAGTAGACTGTTTAAGTTGTGCCAATTGCTGTAAAACCATGAGCCCAACATTTACAGCCACAGATATCAAAAGAATTGCCGGACATTTTAATATTACCCCAAAAGAGTTTAAGGCCACTTGGTTAGAATATGATGCCAAAGACAAAGATTGGGTGAATGCTTCACAGCCTTGTCAGTTTTTAAATTTGAGTACCAATATGTGTGCTATTTATGAGGTAAGACCCGCAGATTGCGCAGGATTCCCACATCTCAAAAAGAAAAAATTTGTAGAATACTTACACGTACACAAGCAAAATATATCCTATTGTCCAGCCACTTTTAAAATGGTTGAAAAAATGATGGAGCGCTATTAAAAGTAAACATCCTCTATAAAATAAAGAATTGGTTCTTTTTCGGATTCTATATTAATAGCGATCACATCAAACTGAATGTTTTTATATTGTGGATGGAGGTAATGATAGTGGCAGGCTGCATTTTTTAAATGCCTCATTTTTTTAATTGAAACATGCGCTTCGGGATGGCCAAATTGTAGGCTGGTTCTCGTCTTAACTTCTACAAAATGAAGGGTATTGTCAAGTGCAGCGATAATATCTAGTTCCCAGTGGTGATGCCTCCAGTTGAGGTCTAATACCGTATAGCCAAGTCCCAATAGGTAAGAAGCTGCTAATGTTTCGCCTTGTTTTCCTATTTGTAGGTTTTGAGAGGGCATAGGATTTAAATTATAGGGTTATATAACATACAGCGCTATTTTTCGTTTCTATAAAAAAAGGAATATGTCTTTTAATTATAGCGTTCATAAATTACTGGGTACCGTGCAGCATTATAGCTGGGGTGGCACCACATTTTTGCCCAAGCTATTAAGTATCGAAAACCCAAATCATAAACCCTTTGCGGAGTATTGGTTGGGAATCCATGCAGGTGGTCCATCAAGTATTGAGGTAAACCAACAAGCCGTTTTGCTTTCGGATGCAATTGCTGCGGATCCTAAAGCTGCATTGTCTGAACCTGTGTATTCGCATTTTGGAGGACTTCCTTATTTGTTTAAAATACTGGATGTAAAAGACATGTTATCCATACAGGTGCATCCTACCAAGGAATATGCAAAGGTCGCATTTGAAAGGGAAGATGCGGCAGGCATTACATTAAATGCGCCAAACCGTAATTACAAGGATACCAATCATAAACCAGAAATTATGCTGGCTATCAGTGATTTCTGGTTGTTACATGGATTTAAATCTGAAGCAAAAATATTTGAAACCCTAGAAAGTATAGCAGAATTTCAGGTATTAGTACCCTTGTTTAAATCGGAAGGACTAAAGGGGTTGTACCAGTTTTTAATGGAAATGGAACAAGCACAGGTGGATTTCCTACTTAGTCCGGTGGTTAAAAGGGCCCTTCGTAACAAGCAAGATGGAAAAGTGGACAGAAACACCCCAGATTGGTGGGTGGCTAAATTGTATGAAAACGCAGCAGGCATGTTACCTATTGATAAAGGCGTTTTTTCGATCTACCTTTTTAATATTGTTTGTGTCATGCCCGGGCAAGGGATGTTTCAGGACGCTGGTGTGCCGCATGCCTATTTAGAGGGACAAAATGTGGAATTAATGGCCAATAGCGACAATGTTTTAAGGGGCGGACTTACCCCTAAACATATCGATGTAGCCGAGCTTTTACATAATATCAAATTTGAATCTATTGAGCCAGTAATGATAGAAGGCACCAAGCCTTGTATGGGCGAAAGTGTTTATCCGGCTCCGGTTCAAGACTTTGGTATCGCATCCATAACCCTAGATGGTTCTAATGGCTATAGCCATGAAGCTCAAAGTACGGATATGTTTTTGGTGGTGGAAGGTGGCTGTGTGGTTAATAACGAAATGAGCATTAAAACGGGGGAGGCCTTTGTGGTATTCCCGGGTAATTACATCACCTTACATTCATCGGGTAAAACCCTTATTTATAGAGCTTTTGTGCCATCTATTGCAGCTTATTCACAACATGAGGAAAATTGATGGTACTCAGAGTGTACCGAAGTACCTATTTTTGTTTTTGAAACTATATATACATGAAAATTTCTAGATCTATAATTGTTGCTTTAGTACTCACCATTGTAGCAAGTGCCTTTTACAGAATTATGCCTAATAGGCCCATGGGTTTTGCACCTCAAATTGCTATCGCTTTATTTAGTGGAGCATTATGTGTAAATAATAAAAAGTGGGCGTATGCCATGCCTCTTATTTCTATGTTTATTTCAGATTTATTTTTTCAAATATTGTATGTGAATCACCTAACAGATTACCAAGGTTTTTACAGTGGTCAGTGGCTTAACTATATTTTAATTATTGGACTTGCAGCTTTTGGATTTTTAATCCAGACCAAAAAAATTGCTTCTATTAGTTTTGCTTTTTTAGCGGGTCCTACCACATATTTTTTACTTTCTAACTTTACCGTTTGGATAGGCGGTGGTGGATGGAATAGGCCTAAAACTTTTTCGGGTCTGATTCAGTGTTATGTAGATGGTATTCCTTTTTATGCAAACAGTATGATTGCTACGTTTATTTTTGGCGCTGTCTTGTTTGGTGCATATAGTTTGTTTACTAAAAACAAGGAAGTTACCGCATAGTTAGTTTATAAAAGATATCGTCTAGCACTGAATTAATTGCTATCACAGCTTTTGTAACTTTTTTAACCCCCATTAAAATTGGTTTAAATGTTAGAGAGTCATACTATATACTCTTTTTTTAATTTCGCTGCTTTTCTATTATCAATTATTGTTTTTATTGATGTTCTTTTGCAAATCAAAAGACCATTAATATTAAAAACATATTTTTTGATTTTGGTGTTTTGTGTAGGTGCCTATAGTTTTTTATTGTGGCTGAGCTATGTAAACATATATATCCTTTTGTGTTTTTCCATACTTAAGTTTTCTATTTGGGCATCCATGACATTGATATTGTCACATTTTTATATAGCTGAAAAGAAGTCTTGGGTATATTGGATTCTTTGTTTTGCGAGCTTAGTTTTGCTCTATAATAATACTAAAATGTATTTTTATTTAAAAGGTTTCAATTATTCTGATACCTATTTTAGTAGTTCAGCTATTGATGTTTTTACCCAGAAAGTATCGTTTAAGGTGAATCTTTTACCTCGGATTTTGTTGTTACTTATTTTTACAGGCATCAATTTTCGTATTGCTTATTTAATATATCAGAAATCTGATAATACCAACCATTATTATCAACGTATTCTAAATTGGACTAAAATGTTTGTTCTTTTAGAGGTCATGGCAGTTATTCTTTTCTCAATTATGAATTCTTTTTTAGTATCCTATGTTAGTGGAAACATATTCCTAAATACAATTGCATTTTTATTGCTATTACTTGTACTCTATAGGCCCCGCTTTATCAATACGCAAAGTATTAAGCTTAGTTTGTCTAATAATTTTCGACGAGAAGAGGCTTTTAGTTTAACAGATGCTAATTTCTATACGCCGTTTTTTACCAATCATTATTATTTACAAGAAGACGCTACACTTGAGCAATTTTGCTTTCAAAATAAAATCGCTTCTAATGAGCACTTGCAAGATCAGATACTATTGAAATACAATATCACCTTTAGTAATTTAGTTAATAAAAACAGGGTTGAATATTTTATTGAATTAGTTAGATCTTCAAAGTATAGTCAATATTCTATTGATGCGCTTGCAAAAGAAGCCGGTTTTAATTCTCGACACCACTTGTACAAGCCCTTCAAAAAGTTTCACGGCGGTACACCTTCAGAATTTATATCCTCTATAAATAGCTATTAATCAAGGTAACATAAAATTTTACCTCATTATTAGTAGAGTTACCTCTACAATTTGTCCATCTCTTTTTTAAGCTACATATTGTGACGCTTATCAACATTATCAATTACATATATATGTAATTTAATGTATATATAATTTTATTTATAAATTTTATTTACATGTCAAAAACAAAAAAACTAGACATTTTTAACTTGTTCTACAGCGGAGCAGCGGTAGTTATCTTAATTGGTGTTATTGCCAAATTATTGGAGTGGCCTTTGCAAGATTTATTAATTACGGGA
>Ga0114977_10000631_pt1 | contig 23350 bp, 19 predicted proteins | sample S_130805_MF_Meta_FD_87026 | JGI IMG/M metagenome (GOLD analysis project Ga0114977, IMG submission 87026) | Freshwater microbial communities from Lake Simoncouche, Canada to study carbon cycling - S_130805_MF_MetaG | ecosystem: Environmental > Aquatic > Freshwater > Lake | place: Lake...
GAGTTCGCCGCGCGAAACGGCCACTTCGTCGAGCCAGATGAGCTCTTCCAAGGTCTCTTCGCCGTCGCCCATGACGACCACGTCTTGCTTCTGCACGACCACCATGACCCGTCCGTCATCCTTGCCGGGATTACGGTGCCAAACGACCTCGAACTCCAGGCCGTCGATCTTCTTCTGCAAGAGGAAGTCTTCCTTCGCACCGGAAACCCGGCGCTCAAGTTGCGTTTCGTCGCGGAGGTAACGCATCCCCGCCCCATCCTCGCCGACTTCGGGCTTAAAGACCAAGGGGTAGCCATGGCAGGCCGCAAAAGCCCGAGCCTCTTTGAGCCGTTCCTCCACGGAGTCTTCCATCGAAAGGGCCAATAACGGACAGCAGCGCGAATCCCGTTGGAAGGGACGCAGGAGCAGGGACTTGGCATCCCCAGTAAAGCCACCAATGCGACCGAAAGACGGGTTGGCGGAAGCAAACGCCGTGAGTCGGCGGTAACGAAGGCACAACGCCAGAATGCCGACTCGAATCGGGAAATATAGCAACCAAGAGGGCCAGAGCGAGGCCTGCAGGAGGTTGCGGATTTTCATCACGATCTGGCGACGGCCACGCCACGTGAGGGCCGGCACAATCCAGTGCGTGACGAAGTGTAGAGCAAAGACGAAGCCAATGATAATCCAGAGGGCCTGACTCTTGAACCGCGCTAAGAGTTCCATGCCGTGGGAGCCGAACTTATAACCCAGCCACATGAGCGGAGGCGTCCAAATCAACGCCGCCACCAGCAACAAGCCGCCCAGCCGCGCAATGTTCAGCTTCATGATCCCCGCGGTGACAAAGGTCGGCACGCGACTGGCTGGAACAAAGCGCGAACTGACGACGACCAGCATGCCCTGCGGCGTGGAAAACCAACCGGCCCATTGGTTGACCTTACTTTCTTTAATGAACCACTTAAACGGGGCCTTGGTAATCGCCTGCCGTCCAAAGAACCGCCCAATCGAATAGAGCACGATGTCGCCAATAAAGATACCGACGGTGCAAGCGGCTGCCCCCGACCAGAAATCGATAATGCCGACGGATACCATGAGGCCCGTCGCCAAACAGGTGGGGTCCTCGGCGACAAAGGTACAAATAACAATAATAACGAGGAGAATCCAGAAATGGGCGCCCACCGCCGAGGGGAGTGGCGGATACTCACGTGCTTCGGTCACGGCAACCGCGGGCGGGGCAGCCACAAAACCGATGATTTCCGAAACGGCCCTGCCCTGCTCCTGAAAGACGACATCGCGACCGCCCGGCAATAAGACGAGCTTCGCTTGCGGCGCCAGTTGAGCGCTGTAGGTGGCTGCCTGCACCGGCGTCAGCCAGTCATCCTGGCCATGGATGATTAACATGGGCTTACGCCAGCCAAAGATGACCCGCTTGGACTCTGAGAGGTCCGTCTCAAAGATGGTCGCCGCGTAATCGCGGTCCCAGGGTAAAAGATCGGCCGCGCCAAAGTTGGGCGTCAAGCGCGCGACGCCCCAGAAAAAGGCGCCCTGAAAACCATAGACGATTTTATTGACGAGCGGATTTCCCAAGAGCTCAAACTCTTGCGCACCCGGGGCCGAGAGCATCGTGAGCGACAGAACCCGGCCAGGATGCGCCGACGCGAGTTCCAAGGCAGCCACGCCCCCTAAGCCCTGCCCGAGGACGTGGTATTCTTTTACCCCGTAATGCTCGACCAAGGCAGCCACCACCTCGGCGTTGGCTTCCATGGAGTGACTAGGAACATTTCCGGGCGTGGGACCAAACCCAGGCAGGAATGGTTCAATGACCGCCACCTTGCCCGTCTTGGCAAGTTCTACGCATAAACGCGTCCCGCGGCGGTCCCAAGGCGCCCGATGCAGATAAACCAACACGGGCTTACCTCCCGCCGAGCCATCGGCCGCAAAGCCATATAAGTTTGCGTGCACGGGAATCGTCGCGCCCGTACGGGTCACCTTATCTTCCTTAAAGTCAAAGGCCGGAACCATCACGGGCAGGTCCTTCGCAATCCGCTCAATCGAATTGAAAAACGGGAAGAAGGCCGAGAGGACCAGTAACCCTAGGTAGATGACCATCCCCCACCATTTCCCGGGGACACGCCCGAGGTTCTGCTTCATCTGAGTCGGGGTCGACATCTTCCGCAGTCAAATGACCGCCGTGGAGGGGCGCAAGGCGGTAAGGTTCACAATTATGTGTCAGCGACTGATTTATGGCTTCCTAAGAGTCCCCTTCCCCTCTTGTCTCCCACCCAGTGCAAGCTACCGGACAGGAACTTCCAGGCCTCAGGGTCACCGTCGATAAGGTGGTCCACCATCGTGACGCCAATTTCCCTCCCGAGACCCCCCACGCCTTCGTGTACTTTCTGACGGTTTCCAATCTTTCCCAGTCCACCGTCCGCCTCCTCGGGCGCAAGTGGATCATCCGCTCCCCCGACGGCACCGTCGAGGTCGTCGAGGGCGATGGCATCGTCGGCCAGACCCCACGCATCCCGTCGGGCGATTCGTTTTCCTATAATAGTTATCATCTCACCGGCCACCCCGTGACCGCCGAAGGCGCCTTCCACGGCACGACCGAGGATGGGCAGCGTATTTTCGTACGTATCCCTGCCTTTGAGATGATTCCCCCCGCCGACCCCCTTGAATGAGAATTACTGACCTTAACTCCGGCCGAGAAATCGGCGCCAGCTGCATGCTCCTCGAATTCGGGGGACTGCGGATGGTCATCGATTGCGGAATGCACCCTAAACATGCCGGGAAAGCCGCCCTGCCGCGGATCGACAAAATCGAAGGCTCAGTGGACGGAGTCATCCTGACGCACTGCCACCTCGACCACCTAGGCTCCCTGCCCTTACTGATCCGTGCCCACCCCGGCGCCCGGGTCTTCGCCTCCGCCGCAACGACGCTCTTTGCCCGCCGTCTGCTTTCGAACTCGATTCAGGTGATGAAGCGCCAACGCGAGGAAACCGGTAACCTCGACCTCCCGCTGTACGTCGACCAAGATGTGGAACGGGTTGAAAACGCCTTGTCCGCCGTGCCTCTCGCTAACCCGCGCAAGATCGGCCGCGGTGGCGAAGAGATTCAATTGAGCTTCCACCTCGCGGGACACGTCGCCGGCGCCGTGGGCTGCATGATCGAGCACCGCCGCAAACGCCACTTCTTCACGGGCGATGTTAATTTCCAAGCCCAACGAACGGTCGGCGGTGCCGACTTCCCACGCCAACCAGTCGATACGCTGGTCATGGAGTGCACGCGCGGCGCAACGGCCTCCCACCCCGGCCACACGCGTGCGGCGGAAGAGAAGCGCTTGATCAAAGCCATCAACCGCGTCTGTGACGCCGGTGGCACGGTGCTGCTCCCCGCTTTCGCTTTCGGTCGCATGCAAGAAATTCTGATGCTCCTCGATGAAGCGGCCGCCGCTGGCAACCTCGCCGATGTGCCCATCATCGCTTCGGGCCTCGGGATGGATCTCTGCGACTACCTCGACGCCGCCACCAAGAAGACGAAGCAGGTGAAGTTTAACCGTCAGGTTCTGCGCGACCTCAACGTGCTCCCGCTTTCCCGTCGCTACATCCAACCCGGCAAGAACCTGCCTGAACGCGGCATCTACTTGCTGTCGAGCGGTATGCTGGTCGAAAAGACACCGGCCTGGCGCATCGCTGCTAACGTGCTCGACCATAAAGAAAACGCCGTATTCTTCGTGGGCTACTGCGACCCGGAAACTCCGGGCGGCGAATTAATCGGCATGGCCCCCGGCGGCGAATTCAAGTTCACCGGCCTCGACCACACGTCCATCCTGCGCGCAGAGGTCGAGCGCTTCCACTTGTCTGGCCACGCCGACCGCGAAGAGCTCATCGATTTTGCCAAGTCGCTCGCACCTAAGGACCTCGTGCTCACGCACGGTGACCCACCCGCCCGCGCTTGGATGAAGGAAACGTTATCCAAGGAACTGCCGGGCACGCGCATCCACGACCCCGAACCGGGCGTTCCCCTCGACCTGTGAACCTGGCTCCCCTTTCAGTCGAAGACTGGCGGGAGTTCTATTTAACCCGCGGCCCCCGGATGGCCGCCGAGGCTTTTCTGCTCAAGCTGGCCGAACTGAGTCCGACCGAACAGCGCGCGGCGCTATGCGGTTTACCTGATACGCGCAGCCTGACGCAGCGCTTCGAGAATACTTGGGAACAACGCGAGGCAGCCCTCGGAGGCGTCCCGTTCCTAACCAAGGATCTCTTTTTTCGGATGGGGCATCCGACCAACGCTGGTTCGACTTTCCTTACGGAAGAAATTGGCGTGCCCCGCACTAACTCTTCCCTGCCCGCCGCCTTCCAGCATGACGCGGGGGCGGTGGAATGCGGCCGCACGCAACTGAATGAGTTCGCCTTTGGGCTCTCCGGCGAAAATCCCCACTTCGGCGATTGTCCGCACCCGACCGACGCCTACCGTCTCGCCGGAGGCTCCAGCTCTGGCTCGGCGTTCGCCGTCGCGCGTGGCCTCGTGCCGTTTGCACTCGCCACCGATACCGCGGGCTCCATCCGCGTGCCCGCCGCTTACTGTGGCGTGTGGGGCCTGCGGCTATCTCCAGACATCGCCCCAGTCGGCGATATCTTCCCGTTATCTCCTGGCTACGATACGCAGGGCTGGCTCGCCCGTTCGGCCAACGATTTGCTCGAGGTTTCCACGGCTGTACTCGGAGAAGCACCGCCCGCAGGCGCAGGTCTCTGGGCCGGTGACTTGGGTTTAGGCATGGACCCTGCCGTGCTCGCGCCAATGCGGGCTATGGCCCTCAAGTGCGGTGCCAAGGAAGACCCGGCCGCGGCCGAACTCCTTCGCCTCGCCTGCACCGAGGCCGCCACGGCCTACCCAGTCCTTGGCGGTGCCGCCGCCGCGCGCGTGCATGCGCCTTGGCTCGATCGCCGCCGCGAGGCTTACGACCCAGCTGTCTGGGCCCGACTCGACGCTGGGCGCCGCCGCACGCCCGAGGAATTGCGTGCCGCCGAGGTGATTCGCAGCCGCGTGAGCGATGCATTCCGTGCGATTTTCACCAGGCACCACTACGTCGTGCTGCCCGCGACGCTCGGGCCGGCCGTGACCAAAGCGGCCTGCGACGACAGCCATCGTCAACGTTTACTGGCCCTCAACGCGCCCGCCTCCTTAGCAGGCCTACCCGCGATCGCGGCACCGGTGAAGCTCGCGGATGGGCTCACGGCCGGCATCCAGATTCTCTTCCCAGATATGGCTAACTTCGGCTGGCGCTCGGTCCTCGAACGGCTCCGCTAATCAGAGCCGACGGCGACGCATGTGCGCTGACGGTTGCCCCAAGGCTTCACGATACTTGGCCACGGTGCGGCGCGCGATTTGGATACCGCGCTTCCGAAGCTCGATGGTAATCGCTTCGTCCGCCAATGGGGCGGCGGGATTCTCCCGCGCCAAGATATCGGCAATGATCTCTTGCACGCCTTCCTGCGCCACCGTGCCGCCGTCTTCGGTGGCAACGCCCGAGGTGAAGAACCAGCGGAATTCCTTCAGGCCGTGCGGCGTGAGCATCCACTTATTGGCCGCGGCGCGGCCCACCGTGGTCTCGTGCACGCCCATCTCTTTGGCGACGTCCGTCATGGTCAGCGGACGTAACTGCGACGGTCCGTGCTCAAAGAAGTCGCCTTGGCGTTCCAGAATAATGTGCGCAAGGCGCTCCACGGTGCGCTGGCGCTCCTCAATCGCACCGATTAGGAACTTACCCTGTCGCATCCGCTCTAAAATATAAGTGCGCTCTTTTTCACCCAAGGCCTGCCCCGCCAACATATCCTTATAAGCGGAAGCTAACTTCAACTTAGGGATGTGCCGGTCGTCCATGCTGACCTTCCACGAGCCATCGTCGGCCTTCTCTACCGTGGCATCAGGCGTGACCACGCGGTTATCATCGCGCATGAAGCGACGTGCGGGCGCGGTCTCCAGTTTAGCCATCTCCGTCAGGCCGTCGCGGACTTCGTCCGGCGTGAGCTCACAGATACGTCCACACTCATCGAGGCGGCGGGCCATCAAGGGCTCCCAAACATCCTGCACCAAGCGAGCGGCAAAAGATAAGCCCCGGCCACGCTGACGAAGCTGGGCGAGGAAACATTCACGAAGGTCGCGGGCCCCAATTCCGACGGGGTCGAAACCGAGCAGTAACGTGTGGGCGGTGACGACGGCTTCGTAGCTCTGCCCTGAACGTAACGCGATGGAGGAAAGGTCTTCGTCGAGGAAGCCGCGGTCATCCAATGAGGCAATCAGGAGCTTGAGGGCTTCCTGGACCTGCGGGTCTTCGGAGGCCGTCCGAGCTTGTTCGGCTAAATGTTCGGAAAGGGATGATTCGCCAGTGACCGACTCCATCATATGCCGACGGCGCTCTTCGTCGTCCTGCGTATACCCCTGAGAACGGATCTCTTCGTAATAGCTCTCGTCCCAATCCTCTTTCATGCGACGCAAAGCATCAAAGTCCTCGTCCCCCAAGCTGAGCTCGCGGGGCCCCTCCTCTTCGGGCTCCTCGGACGGGGCTGATTCCATCGAATCAGCAGACGCCGGCTCGACCTCTTCGAGGAGCGGGTTGGCTGCCATTTCATCCGCGATTTCACGTAATAACTCGGCGGCCGGGACCTGCAAAATCCGTAAAGACTGACGGAGCTGGGGCGTCAGGACGAGCCCCTGCACCTGCTTCTGCGATTGATTGATACCTGGATTAGCCATTAACCCCTGCAAGGAAAGCCATCTGCGGGTAATTTGCAAAGGGGAAGCATTCCCCTATCGGCTTGCCTCAGAGCACCCAGCAATTACCCTCTTGAAGGCCTTAATCCCCAAGGCCACAACGCCCTTATGCGTCAATTTGCCCTTTTTATCGATAACGAGGTCCGTGGCCCGCTCAGCGAGTACGAGATCCAAGACCTCATCAACGCCGGCACGGTCCATGCCGAGACGCAGTGTGCCCCTTCCGGCTCGGCCGATTGGGAGCCGCTGAGCAACCATTTCACTTTCGGTAGTAGTATCAAACTGAACAAGAAAGTTGAGAAGAGTGAAGCGGAAGCGGAGGTCGACGCCAACCGACTCGATGTCGATGTGCGCCGCAAGCTCCTGATGTATGGCCTCGCCGACTCGGCGACGGTGGACCAAATCTCCCAGGCCCAAGCCGAAATCGTCCTTGCCGGCCACGAAGCCGACCTACGGGCTAAGATCACCACCCACCGTACGGTCGGCCTCTCGGCCTTCGTCGTCACCCTCGCCCTCGCCGCCTACGTGGGTTCATTTACGGATATTGGGGGCAGCCTCCTCGGTAAGGGTGCCGCTAAGTTCGCCAAAGATGACCCGAAGGCGCCGGATAACCAAAAGCGTTTTGACTCCGATGTGAAGCGCTTCGAGGAGATTCAGGCCCAAGCCCAACTCGCGAACTTCCAGCGTCCAACCGGCGGCCAACTGCTCCGCCCCGTGCTGCTCAATCGCCTACGCATCCCCGAAAACCAAGGTTTCAAGGTCTCGGGCGCCGTCGACACCGCCCCGCTCAGCAATCTCCTCACGAAGTGGAATATCAAGCTCGACGACGTCCTGAAGGTCTACGTTTTGAGCACCCCCATTCCTGCCGATGTCCAGCAGAAGGTCACGGAGCAGGCCACTGTTCTCGATACGGTGCTGTCGCCGATGCTAGACGAAGCTTCCTTCGACAAGCTTCGCTCCGAGGTCGTCGCCAGTTTCCCGGTCGACGCCGCACTCGAATCGGCCCGCCTGAAGGGCGAAATGGAACAGGTGAAGTTGGCTGAACTGAAACCCGCCATCGACCGCGTCGAATTCCGCGCCCGCGAAGCCGAGAAAGTCAATAATACCAAGTGGGCCGGCGAGCTCCGTACCTTCGCAGGCAAACTGCGCGACCTGCAGAATCGCATCCGGATCAACGTCGACCCGAACGCCCGCAAGAAGGTCTGGAGCGAATTCAACTCCGGCCTAGGCGCCGAGCTTGGCGCATGGGTCCTCGCTTCCAACGCCAAAGAAATCGTGGTCGAGCCGAACGGCAACTTCCTCGTCCCGGAAAACGGCAAACTCGAAGCCGACGTCGCCCCGACCCGCCTGCTGGTGACGGCCCAAATCAACGGAGACACGGTCTACCTAGCCTGGGGCTCAAAGTTCCTCGCCTGTCGCGACCTCCGCTCCGAAGAGATTCCCAAGGATACTTTCCTCACCCGCGAACAGTATAAGGTCCTCGATAAGCCCGTGACGGGAAACCGCCGCCACTTCGTCCGCTACCGCGTCGGGGATAAGGAAATCTCCGCTAATCGCTTCTCCCCGAAGTGGTACTTCTTTGTCGTCGCTCGGGATAAGGACACCGACCCACTGATCGTTATGGTCGACGCCGAAACGCATGGTAAATTCCCCGTCGGTGGCGTGGTGCCCACGGAGATTCTCGAGAAGTGCGAGTCCTTCCCGCGTCTGACGGAATCGCCCGCGCCGGCGCCGCTGCTCGCGGCCGAATAAGCTGAACGGGGCCGCTTAGTTGCGGCGGACATAGCAATCCGGCTGCGAACACTCGCCGAGTTTGCTATCGCTGAGGCGCGTGGCCTTGCCCGTCTTCGTATCAACAATTGCAATCCACGATTGCAAGTTCAACGACTGCGTGGCGACGACATGGCGTCCGTCCGCGCACCATGAGCTGCGCGAAAAACTCATACCCGAAGTCGCCGGCACTGGCGTGATGGCCCCCGACTGGAGGTCAGCGACGGCCAAGTGTAAGCCCCCCGACTGGAAAGTGAAAGCGATGAGGCTCGTTTCTACGGGATTCCAGCGCGGCTCCGCAGCGTAACTATAGCCCGTCGACAGGCGCGTCAGCCCACCCCCTGCGAGGGAGCAAACGTAAATTCCCGGCCGACTATTCGGTCCACTGGTGAGTACAAGGCGCGTGCCATCCGGCGACCACGAAGGGTCCGCATCGATGTCCGGTGTGGCCACCACGACGCGCGCGCCCGAACCATCGGCACTAGCAACGTAGACATCCATGTTGCTACGATTCGAGGAGGCAAAGGCCAGGCGTCCATCCGGCCCCGAACTGGCCGCCCCGAGGGCGCCACGCACGTTGGTGACGACGCCACGAGGATTACCGATACCGTTCGTGGAATAGATTTCTGGGAAACCAGTCATCGCCGAAGTGATGAAGGTCAGGCGTGTGCCGTCTTGATTCCAGCGGGGCGAGTGACTGGTATTACGTAGGTTCGTGATGCGCGAGGTTTTCGAATGCACGAGGTTCGTGGTATAGATTTCCTGACTACCAGTGAACTTGGAGACAAAGGCGACCTTGGTCGCCGCGAAGAGCGGCTTCAGCTTCCAAGCCCGGCCCAGGCCAACGACGGCGGCGTCGGCGACACGTAAGACAAGGTCATCTTGGTCGCGCGCTTCAATCGTGGTTTGAAACGCAAAGCTGGGGTGGTCGCAGGCTACCACGGCCGTGGTCCCCGTACGACCAATGGTGACGCGGACCGAAGAGTTAGTGCGAACACTGAAAGCGCCGTGGGCACTCAAGGCGAAGGTAACCAGCTCGCCAACGGCGGCGTCATCGCTCACCACGGTCACCGGCATGATTCCCTGCTTCATCAAGGCATCGATGCTATCGTTGACGACGACACGATTCTGAGCGGAGGCCGGAAGAAGGCCCATGGCCAAGAGAGAAAGGAGCCCCAGCGAGCGACGGATGAACTTCATGGATAGTAAGAGCGATAGCAGTTTGACCTAAGGTGGGGCGGGACTTCAATCCTCCTCATGCCGCTCGATAAGGATTCCGTCCAAAAGGCCCTCGGCCAAGTCCGCTACCCGGGCTTCAGCCGTGATATCGTCTCCTTCGGCCTGCTGCGCGGGATTGAGGTTACCCCCGAGGGTAAGGTGACGGTCGGCCTAGCCGTGACGACAGCTGACCCCAAGATTCCCAAGCAGCTGTACGATGAGATTGAAGCCGTGCTCAAGGCTGCCGGGGCCGTCGACCCCGAGATCGCCATCACGGTCACGGTCCCCAAGGCCGCCCCCGGCGCCGCCGCGGCCGAAATCAAGCTGCCCGCGAACGCCGGCGTGGGCCAGGTTAAGCACATCGTCGCCATCGCCAGCGGTAAAGGCGGTGTCGGCAAGTCGACCTTCGCGGTCAACCTAGCCTGCGCCCTCGCCCGCTCGCTCACTGAACAGGGTCGCCCCAACCGCGTCGGGCTCATGGATTGCGATATCTACGGCCCATCGGTCCCCCTCATGATCGGCATCAACGCCCGCCCTGAAATGGAAGGCGAGGTACTCCTGCCAGTCGAGAACTTCGGGGTGAAGGTCATATCCATGGGACTGCTCATCGAAGCCGATGCCCCGGTGGTCTGGCGCGGGCCGATGATCATGAAAACGATTTCTCAGTTCGCGACCAACGTCCGCTGGGGCGAACTGGACGTATTACTGATCGACCTCCCCCCTGGTACCGGCGACGCCCAACTATCCATCGCCCAAGCCATGGCCTTGAGCGGAGCCGTCATCGTGACCACCCCGCAGACGGCTGCGGTCGCCGTCGCCCTTCGCGGCGCGGCGATGTTCGAGAAGGTGGGCGTGCCCATCCTCGGGGTCGCTGAAAATATGAGTCACTTCGAAGGTCCCGACGGCCAACGGCAATACCTATTCGGCCAAGGCGGCGGCCTGAAGGTGGCCACGGCACTCCACACGGAGCTACTCGGCGAAGTCCCGCTCGACCCAGCGGTCCGTCAAGGGGGCGACCACGGCATCCCCGTTGTCATCAGCCACCCCGACAGCAACGCCGCCCGCGTCTTCAAGTCAGTCGCGCTCACGGTCTTGCGAAAACTCGTCCCCGTTTCGTGACAGGTTTGTGACGACCGGCTTGCCAAACCTGCCTCGACGCTATTAACTAAGATAAGAATGAAGGAAGAATCGACACCGCACGAAGACGCCGAATTGGCGGCGCGGTCATCGCTTTACGCCGAATTTCTCGCCGAACGCGAAGAGATCCTTCGCCATAAATGGATTGAGTCCGAAAAGGCCGGCCAAGACATCGGCTTCGAACGAGCCATGATTGACTGGAAGCGTCACCACCGGGCCCGCTGGCGCACCGAGCGCCGCGTCGGCCAAGCCGGTTAAGGCCCACCCACAGGGCTTAAAAGCAGAAGGCCGATGCAGATGCATCGGCCTTCGGTCTTTACAGGGAAAGAAAGGGGTTAGCCCTTGATTTCCTTGTGCAGCGTGTGGCGGCGGAGGGAGGGGTTGTACTTCTTCAGCTCAACTTTCTCCTGGGTAAGCTTCTTGTTACGAGTGGTCATGTAACGGGAGGGGTTCTTACCTTCCTTACGGGCTTCGGTGCACTCGATGATAATGGTTTCGCGGGCCATGGTTTTAGGTGTGGTGAAGGGTCAGACTTGGGGGGTGAAAGGGGGTGGAGCAAGCCCGAAAACAAGTCGGGCGGCCAAATTGGCCGCCCGTGCTTGGGTTTGAGACCTTGCGGGGTCAGATCAACCCCACAAACGCTTCTTATGGCGAGAATCCTTGGAGCGCTTACGGCGCTTATGCTTGTTCATCTTCAGACGACGCTTTTTCTTGAGGCTTCCCATAGTTTGGTTGGTGGCTGGCATCTAGGCGGGGGGTTAGCCCGCAGTAAAGCCGAAACTACGCTGAAATGCGGGTATCGCAAAACCAGGTTCCAACCCCCCATTGCTGGATTAAGGCCTGCCTAATGGATTCCGACTCGGCTCCATCGGTGTAAAACGCAAAACAGGCACTCCCGCTCCCGGTCATCCGGAAGACAACGCCCATGGTCTGCGAGAGGGCTTCTAAAGCGGTCGGTAAGGCGAGGTATTTCCCGAAAACAGGCTCGGCTAAGGTATTCCCCAGTGAAGAGGGGTCGCGCACCGGCTGGGCCAGCCACTCGGTGAGGGCCGCGTCCGCCGTGGCAGCATCCACATAAGCGGCCGTCTTCACCAAGAGGCCGTACGCCTCCGGGGTCGGGACGCTAAACGGGGGCTTAGCCACCAAGACCCTCCGGCCAGCCAACGCTTCGCGGGCCGCGGCTGGAATCGACTCCAAGCGCTCCCCTCGGCCCCGCATCACCGCGGGTTGTCCGCGCACAAAATAGGGACAGTCCGAACCGATTTCCGCCGCGATGACTTCCAGGGCGGCCAGGCCCACGGGCTGCGCCAAGGTACGATCGAGAATACGCAAAGCGGCCGCCGCATCCGAACTGCCACCGCCCAAGCCAGCACCACTCGGGATCCGCTTGCATAAATGAAAATGGCCGGACGTGACTTCCGGTCGATGGCGACGATAGGCTTCCGTGGCTTTGAGTACGAGGTTCGTGCCGTCGACCGGCAAGCTGGCATCATCACAGGTTAAGCGCCACGCACCCCCTGGCGTAAACTCCAAGGTGTCCGCGAGTTCCAAGGACGCGACTAAACTGATGAGCTCGTGAAAGCCATCCGCGCGCCGACCGGTAATGGCAAGCGAGAGGTTGAGTTTAGCGGGAGCGATTTCGGAAAGCATGGCTTAAGCCCGTGGATGGGCCTTGCGGTGCACGTCACGAAGTTTTGAGACGGTGAGGTGCGTGTAAATCTGCGTGGTGGAAAGTGAGGCGTGGCCGAGTTGTTCTTGGACGAGACGGAGGTCTGCACCGTTCGCCAAGAGGTGCGTGGCGCAAGCGTGACGGAGTTTGTGCGGGGTCAGGTCCGCCGGCAGGCCCGCCGCCGCGAGCTTGCGCTTCAACATGAGCTGGACAGCGCGCGGATGCATCGGCCCGCCGCGCGGAGCCAAGAGCAGCGGTTCGCCACGCACGGGCTGCCCACGCAGTGCCAAGTAAGTCCGCACCGCGGCCAAAGCAGTTTCGCCCACCGGCACCACACGCTCCTTCGAGCCCTTCCCCATCAGCCGCACGAGGCCAGACGAGAGGTCCAAGTCGCCGCCGTTGATCCCACAGAGTTCCGACACGCGCAGGCCACCGCCATAGAGTAACTCCAAGACGGCTTGGTCGCAGGCCTCCGCCGTCGGGGTCTGTTCTTCCAGTGAGCCCGCCTCCAATAAAGCTTCGGCCTGCGGCTCAGTCAGGAACTTCGGCAACGAGCGCGGTAACTTCGGCAAGACGAGCCCCGCCGCTGGGGTCGAGGTGATGCCACCACGTTCCCGGAGGTCCGCCAAGAACGCGCGCAAGGCCGAAACCTGATTATGCACCGAGGTACGTTGATGCGTCTGCTGACGCTCAATGACAAAGTCACGGAGGTTACGCGCGGTGAGCAGCGACCAATCGCCATCCCAGCCCCCATTGGACTTCATCCACAGCGCAAAGCCCTTAAGCGAACGGCCATAGGTCAGGCACGTGCGCGGAGCGAGGCGGCGGCTTGCCAGCTGTCGGGTCAGATAGTCGGAGACTTCCTTAAAGCCCGGCCAATCGGTCGGTTCCCCGTCGTCGTTAGACTGGACGGGGCTTGGCTTCACGCCTGAGGCTTTTTGCCGTGTTCGGCGCGCACCGTGATGCCAATACCACCACGGACGCCGAAGGCACCCGTGACTTCACACCAGATGGGATCAACGGCCGCAACGAGGTCATCGAGGATCTTGTTCGTGAGGTGCTCATGGAACATGCCCTGCTGGCGGTAACTCCAGTAATAGAGTTTCAGCGACTTCGACTCGACGATGCGCGGACCTGGCACGTAGCGGATCGTGATCTTAGCGAAGTCGGGCTGGCCCGTGGCCGGGCAGAGGCAGGTGAACTCGTCCGTCGAGAGCTCAACGGTGTAGTTCCGGCCGGCATTACGGTTCGGGAAGGTCTCCAGCGTCTGCTGGGGCTTGTTTTGGGTGTTCCCGAGGTGGGAAAGCCCGGTGAGGTCTTGAGGCTGCGTGGCCATGAGCCTCAAGGGAAGCAGAGCCTGCCCCAGTGTCCAGCGGAGAAGCAGGAAAGAGGTCCGAAGGGGGTGAAACCGGCTTGCCTAGGCGGGCGGGTGCGGTTGCCTCCATGTCACCCACGCGTGCATGGAATCTAGGCCTATCGCCATCCTCGGGGCCACCGGCTCCATCGGCACGACCACCTTGGCGGTTGTCCGGGCCCATCCGACTTTACTCCGCGTGGCGGGCTTGGCAGCGCACACGCGTTGGCGCGAGCTGATTGGCCCGGTTAAAGAATTCCAGGTTAAGACGATTGCCTTGGCGGACCCCGCCGCCGCGGCGGCCGCACGGGCTTCGGGTGAATTCCCTGGGGTACGGATCCTGGAAGGGACCGCTGGCTTGACCGAAGTCGCCTGCCTGCCCGAGGTCCATACGGTCGTCTCGGCGGTCGTCGGCACCGCCGGGCTCGCCCCCACCCTCGCCGCCCTGCAGGCCCGCAAACACGTGGCACTGGCCAGCAAGGAGCTGCTCGTGCTGGCTGGCAAGTTCGTTACAGCGGCCGCCCGCGCGGCTGGCACGACGTTGCTGCCCGTCGACAGTGAACATAACGCGATTCACCAATTACTTCGCGGAAAGGATCGCACCGAAATCGCCCGCCTCGTCCTGACGGCTTCCGGCGGCGCTTTCCGCGATACGCCCTTAGCCGAACTGGCGCGCGTGACGGTCGCCCAAGCCCTCCAGCACCCGAACTGGAATATGGGGCCGAAGGTAACCATCGATTCGGCCACCATGGCCAACAAGGGGCTCGAGGTCATCGAGGCCCGCTGGTTGTTTGATCTGCCCGAAAGCCGCATCGATGTGGTCGTGCACCCGCAAAGTATCATCCACTCGCTGGTGACGTTGAGCGATGGTAGCCTGCAGGCCCAACTGTCACCGCCCCACATGGCCTATCCGATTCAGGATTGCCTGCTCTTCCCGCAACGTCTGCCCTGCCCCGCCCCGCAACTGAACCTCGCAGAGGCACTCGCCCTAACAATGTCGCCGCCCGACCCCGCCCGCTACCCGTGCCTCGGGCTGGCCCGCGCCGCCGCCGCTGCCGGGGGCACCGCCCCTGCGATTTTCAACGCCGCCAATGAGGTCGCCGTAGAGGCCTTTGTCGCCGGCCAGCTGCCTTTCACCGGTATCGCTGAATTAGTCCAGCAAACGCTCGCCTCGGTCGGGGCCTGTGAACCCAGCTCGCTCGCCGACGTCCTCGCCGCCGATAGCGAAGCCCGCCGCACCGCTTCCAGGCTCGCCCCCGGCCTCGCCCACTGACACATAACCTTCCTCTCTTTCCCTAATGGATAATACTTTCCTTGGCGAACTCGCCACTTCCATTCGCGGCATCGTGCTGCTGGCACTGTTCTTCGGCGGCTCGATTTTTGTGCACGAGCTTGGCCACTTCCTCGCCGCCCGCTGGCGCGGCCTGAAGATTGAGCGCTTCTCCATCGGCTTCGGCCCGAAGATCTTCGGCTGGACCGGCAAAGATGGGGTCGATTACCGCGTGTCCTGGATTCCGCTCGGCGGCTACGTCGCACTCCCACAAATGGGCGATCCTGAAGCCATCGAAGGTGCCACCGAAAGCGACGTCGAGAAGCTCCCCGAGATTTCCTACGCGGACAAGATGATCGTCGCGGTCATGGGCGCGGTCTTCAATGTAATCTTCGCCTTTGCACTCGCCACTATCCTCTGGATCACGGGCATGCCCGTCCCGGAAGGTAGCGGCAGCACCATCGTCGGCTACGTTCCCGAACAAGTGGTGACCAGCTCCGGCCAACTTTCGGAACTCGGCCTTGGTCAAACCGTCCCCGGCCCAGCTTTCACTGCCGGCATCCGCTCGGGCGACGAGGTCCTCGCCGTCGATGGAGTTACGGTGAAGTCCTTCACGCAGATCACCGAGGCAGTCATGCTCGGTAATGGCATGAATTCCCAGAAGCAGCCGGTGGCGACGTTCACAATCAAGCGCGGCGCGGAAAAACTCGACCTCACGGTCCTACCTGCCCGCGTCGAACTGAACACCCGCAGCGGCGACAAGGTCCGCGTGGCTGGCTTGATGCCCCGCTCCGACGTCATCCTGAACACGCCCATGCCCAGCTCCCCCGCTGAAAAGGCCGGCCTCATCCGTGAAGACCGCATCATCGCCATCGATGGCCGGCCAGTGAACAACCCTACCGAACTACTCGAACGCCTCCGCGTCGCCGGCCCGGGCGAACGCACCTTCCAAGTTTCCCGCGTCGAGGCCGACGGTAAAAGCCAACTCCTGACGCTCAAGATAACGCCCAAGATCAGCACTCGTACTAACCCCGTCGGGCTTATCACCTACGGTGAAGGCGAAAAGCGTCACTCCATCGTCATGGTGCCGGTCACCCGTGACCTTCTTTCTACGGACCCCCTGGCCAACCGCGACCAACTGATGGTCCTCGGTGTCTCCCCCGAAGATTCCTCCCGCAATGACCAGCTCCGCATCGGCACCATCCTCGACAAGGTCGATGGCAAGGAACTGACGGTTCTGCGGTCGCTCGACGACTTAGTAAAGGCCACAGGCGCCGGCCGAAAAACGCTGACGTTCTACTGGAAGCGGGCCAATGGCGACGCCGGTAACTTCTCCCTCACCGAGGCCGAAGTGAGTCGCGGTACGCCCGTGGAAAGGGCCCTCATCGGCGCTCCCTTCATTTCTAAGCCCGAAATCGCCCACAACAACCCCATCGAGACTTGCACGCACATCATCAAGCAGACGTTTACGACCCTCGGGCGACTCTTCGATCGTGATTCGGACATCAAGGTCAACCAACTGGCCTCGGTTATCTCGATCAGCAAGACGTACTACAATATTTCCGAAGACATCCGCCGCGTGCTCTGGTTCACGGTCCTCATTAACCTGAATTTGGCCATCCTCAACCTCTTGCCCATTCCGGTCCTCGACGGCGGCCACATGCTCATTGCGACGATTTCCAAGCTGACCAACAACGCCCTCAATGCCAAGGCGGTCACGATCGTACAGTTCACCTGCATGGCCCTCATCCTCTCGCTCATGGGCTATATCATCCTGAATGACGTCCGCCGCTGCTCCGGCGACAGCGAGCGTCAACTTAAGCAGCAAGTTCTCGAGCGCCACGTGTACCGCCAGGTGGATTTCGTCGAAAAACGCTAAGTCGCCGTAAGGTTCCCGCGAAATTGGTTAAAAGTTAACGGACCACAGGCTGGGCTTGATGGGCAAGGGTCTTTCCCTAGGGTGAGCCCATGCCCAACCCCGAAGAGATCGTCCCCTCCCGCCGTCAATTCCTCGGTAGCCTCGGCGCCGCGTTTGCCGCCCTCAGCCTCCCCGCCGCCCTATCCGCGGCCGATGCCGCGAAGACCGAAGCGAAGGCCCTGCCGCGCAAGAAGATCACCGACCCCTACATCTACAAGTTCGCTATCGGCAAGTTCGAGGCCTGGTCCATCAGCGATGGCTACGGCACCTTCAAAAACTGCGTCACGAAGAAGATGTTCCCGAAGTCGGATATGGCCGCGATGACCAAGGCCCTCGTCGACCAAGGCGAACGCCCCGACGACGTCACGCTCTACATTAACATTCTCCTCCTGCGTAAGGACAAGGAAGTGATCCTCGTCGACGCAGGCTTCGGCCCGGTGGAACGCGACACCTGGGGCTGGCTCACTCAGGCGATGGCCTCGCCTGAAGTGAATATCAAGCCCGAGGAGGTTACCCACGCGCTGCTCAGCCACTCGCACATTGACCATATCGGCGGCTTCACCAGCAAGGGCCGCATCCTCTTCCCCAACGCGGCTCTGCACGTCCTGCAAACCGAAGTCGACTTCTGGCGTGGTAAGGAGCCTGACTTCTCGAAGTCGCTCCGCACCGACGATATCAAGGGGATGATCAAAAGCGTGCGCAATTCCTTCGACGTCCTCCAGCCAAACCTGGTGCTGCATAAGGACGGCGACCAGATTCTCGATGGCGCAATCACGATCATCGCCGCGCCCGGCCATACCGACGGCCACGCCATCTACCGGATTAAGTCCGACGGCCAGTCCCTCCTCCACCTCTCGGACCTCGCCCATAACCACGTACTGATGCTCGAAGACCCGAACTGGTTCATCGACTTCGACCATAACCCCGAAGTGGCCGTCGCGACCCGCAAGAAGGTCTTCGCCGAGATTGCCGCCACGAAGGAACGGGCCTACGGCTTCCATATCCCCTGGCCCGGCCTAGGCGTGGTGACCCCCAACGGCCGCAAGGGCTACCAGTGGATCCCGTCGACTTGGCGCTGGGATTTCTGACGCTCGTTGACGGCTGCGGGCAAAGGGGTTGAGATACTCCTATGTCCTTGGACTACTGTCCCTCCCGCCACCGTACGGTGCGCCGCCTGACCCGTGTGGTGATGGTCGGCAATGTGGGCGTGGGTGGCACCAATCCGCTCCGCCTACAGTCGATGACGACGTCCGACACCGAGGACGTGGCGGCGACGCTGGGTCAATGCATCCGCCTCGCTGAAGCGGGTTGCGAGATTATCCGCGTGACGGCTCCCAACAAGGCGGCGGCCGCGGCGCTCAAGGAGATCCACCAGCAATTCCGCGCCGCGGGCTTCACTCAGCCGCTGGTCGCCGACATCCACTTCCTGCCTGTGGCCGCCATGGAAGCGGTCGAACATGTGGAGAAGGTGCGCGTTAATCCCGGCAACTACGCCGATAAAAAGAAGTTCGCGGTGCTAGAATACACCGACGCCGCGTACGCCGAGGAGCTTGAGCGGCTGCACGAGGCGTTCACGCCCCTCGTCCTCCGCGCCAAGGTCCTTGGGCGCTCCCTCCGCATTGGCACCAACCACGGTTCACTTTCCGATCGTATCATGAACCGTTTTGGCGACACGCCCAACGGGATGGTGGAGTCGGCGTTAGAATTCATCCGCATCGCGGAATCCCACGGCTTCAAGGATATGATCCTGTCGCTGAAATCCTCCAACCCCAAGGTCATGGTGCAGGCTTACCGCCTCGCCGCCGCCCGCATGGCCGAACTGGGAATGGATTACCCGCTGCACCTCGGCGTGACCGAAGCCGGCGAAGGCGAAGACGCCCGCATCAAGTCCGCCATCGGCATCGGTGCGCTCCTCGCCGACGGCCTGGGCGACACGCTCCGCGTCTCCCTCACCGAGGATCCATGGTTCGAAATTCCCGTCTGCCACGAGATTGCTTCGCGCGCGACAGACCTCGCCACGCTGGGTGCGGCTTCATCCGTCAGGCTGCCCGCCGACCCAGCCGATCCGTTCTCCTTCACGCGCCGGGCGACTGACCCCGTCGAGCTGTCGTCTGCTTGCCTCGCGGGTTCCCTCGAGACACCTCGCGTCGTCGTGCACAGCCACCAAAGCCTCGCTGACTGGCAAGCGGTGGCGAAGGAGCTCCTCGAGGTCCACGCCGCCCAACGCGAGGTGCGCGCCGAGGGCCTGCTAATCCGCCTCGACGATTCTAATCACGCCGCTGGCCTCCGCTCGCTGCGTAAGGCGCTCGGCCCAGCGGTGCCTTCATTGTGGGTCGAAACCAGTCTATCGCCCGCAGAGTTTCCTTTTGAGGGCACCGGCAGCCGCCTAGTGGTGGTCAAAGGCTTCGGCACTAAAGACGGCGTAGCCCTGAAAGCTTGGACCGAGGCCTGCGTCCGGCATGACGCCATTCTGGCCGCCGACATGGATGGGCCAACGCTCGCAGCATTGTCCAAGGAACTCGCGGCCATACCGGCCGGCCGACTCATCCTGACGTCCTCCCAGCCGCAAAGCGGGCTGCATGCGACGGGGACTTACCGCGAGCTGGCCCGTTGCGCGGCCGTGGCCCAGCTGTCCGCCCCGCTCTGGATTCGCGCGACGGCCGCCAACGCAGTCCGACTCGACCCAGGTTTCCAATCCCGTTTACTCGAGGCGTCCATCCTCGCCGGCGGGCTACTGGTCGATGGCTACGGCGACTTCCTCTCCTGCGAAACGCCCGCGACGGCGGCGAAGTCCCTGACGCTGGCCTATGACATCCTGCAAGGCGCGCGCATGCGCCAGACGAAGACCGAATACGTGGCCTGCCCTTCCTGCGGCCGCACCCTCTTCGATATCCAGTCGACGACGCTCAAAATTAAGGAACGCACTGGCCACCTGAAGTCCGTGACGATTGCGGTCATGGGCTGCATCGTGAACGGCCCCGGCGAGATGGCTGACGCCGACTTCGGCTACGTCGGCGGCGCGCCCGGCAAGATCAACCTCTACGTCGGCAAGACCCCCATCAAATTCAACGTCCCCCAAGAAGAAGCCGTCGAACGCCTCGTCGACCTCATCAAGGAAAAGGGCCGCTGGGTGGAAGCCTAATGAGGTAGGGGCAGCACCGCGTGCTGCCCTAGCATGCCTCTCGCGAGCTCTGCTCGCGGGTAGGGGTAAGGCTTCGCCTTGTCCTCCACCATAGGAGGGCGCGGCGAAGCCACGCCCCTACCTTTCCTCCGTAATCTGTACTCCGTACTCTGTACTCTATCCTGCCACGCCCCTACCTGTTTCGGTATTCACTTTTTCACCTTTGCACAGGCCGTAGGCTGATTTGCACCTTTGCACTCTTCAGCCCCCTAGCCAACCAGTCCCCTCGCGGGCTTCGCCCGTGCACTCACTTGGTCTCCGCGGTCAGCACCTCAATGAGGGGCTTCGGATCAGGCAGGCCGTGGGGATGGTGGTCGCCGCCTTCCTTAGGGAAGAGCTTCACGCGGCCTCCATTATCATGCCAGAGTTTGGCAACAAGGGCAGCATTGTCTTCGAACGGCACCGTCTTATCGGCGGTGCCGTGACACGAGATCAGGAACACGCCGGCTTTAATGGCGGGGAGAAGTCCCTCCGCAGCCTGCAGTGACTTGGCCTTGGCTTCATCATCGCTGACATAACCAAACTCGATCTTGTAAAGTTTCCAATCGTTGACGCTGCCTTTGCTCTGATGCGTGAGGGCGACGCCACCCGGCCAGGAACGGATATCGCACACGCCGTTATCGAGGTAGAGCACGCTGACGCGATCCGGATGCAGGCGCGCCCAAGCATTCACGTAAAGTCCGCCACGCGAGATGCCGAGTAAGGCCGGCTTGGCGGAGAAGCCGCGCTTATCATGCAGCTCAGCGTAGACTTTATTCCATGTGTCCATCGAGCGGGCCGAGCCGAACTGATTACTCACGCCGACATAGACGACGTGCCAGCCCTGGGCGACGAGACCGTCCTCGAGTGACTTGAGGTGGCCACCGAACTCGCCCACCCAGAGCCACGGCTTCCCCGACGCAGCCTTATCCGGGACCTTCACGGTGACAGCCTTGCCATCGATGGTGAGTTTTTCAACCGTGACCGCCGAAGCGGTTATACCGAACATCAGGGTAGAAAGAGCCAGAAGGGTGCGGAGGGGGTTCATGCTTTAGTTACGATAAAAGGCGAAGAGGACAAAGGCCAGCGGGATGACGAGTCCCGACGCAATGGCCCAGGCCGCAGTCTTCGATTTGGCCGAGCGCAATGCGAGGATGAGCCCGGTGACGATCATGACCACTAGGCAGACCGCCATGGCGGCCGCGAACCAGCGCAGGGGCTCGGAAGATAGGGACGAAATCCCTTCGCCCTTTAGCCCGCGTCCAGTGTGAATCGTGCTGGCCAACGCTAAGCTAGCGTCGTCGCGGCTTTTAGCCCACTGCCAGCCGAAGACCTGCCAAAAGCCAGAGACGGCATAAAACAACAGCAAAGGGGCGAAAAAGCAGCCGAGGATGAGGTGCAAAGAACGCAGGAGCCGCATGCAGGGATTTGAATTCACTTCACTCGGGAAATCCACCAGAAACCCCTCCTCACTTCCATGTCCACCACACTCCTTGTTATCCGCGACGGCTGGGGCGAAAACCACAACGCCAAGCACGATCAGTTTAATGCCATCAAGGTCGCCAATATCCCGGTCTCGCGCGGCCTGACGGCTAAGTGGCCCCGCACCGAGATTATGGCCCACGGGCTCGATGTCGGCCTACCAGTCGGCATCATGGGTAACTCCGAGGTCGGCCACCAGAACATCGGCGCTGGCCGTATCGTCGACCAAGAGATCGTCCGTATCGACAAGGGCCTCACTGATCCCGCCGCCATGCGCCAGATCAAGGCCTTCCGCGGCCTCGTCGAAAACGTCAAGGCCACCGGTGGCGCCGTCCACCTCATGGGGCTCTGCTCCGAAGCGGGCGTGCACTCCACCCTGCCCCACCTCTACGCCCTCATCCGCCTGCTTAAGGAAGAGGGTCTCACCAAGGTCTACGTCCACGCGTTCATGGATGGCCGCGATAGCCCGCCCACCTCGGGGCTCGGCTACCTGAAGCAACTAGAAGCGGAACTCGTCAAAATCGGCGTAGGCAAGGTCGCCAGCGTCGCCGGTCGTTTCTGGGCCATGGACCGCGACAACCGCTGGGAACGCGTGAAGACGGCCTACGACGCCCTCACCGGCGCCCCAGCCCCCGAAGCCACTTCAGCCGCTGCCGCCGTGCAGGCCTATTACGACCATCCGACCGACGCCAATACGACGGGTGACGAGTTCGTCCCAGCAACCCGCATCCAGGGGACAGCGTTCTTTCAAGACGGTGATTCGGTGCTATTCTTTAACTTCCGCGGCGACCGTCCGCGCGAAATCACCCGCGCCTTCACTGACCCTGAATTCAAAGGCTTCCCGCGCGCCAAGTTACTCAAGCTGTTCTATGCGACGCTCACCAACTACGAGAAGGGCCTCTGCCCGAACGTGGTCTTCGATAAACCCGCCAAGATGGTAAACATCCTCGGCGAATGGGTCGCCAAGCAGGGCCTCAAGCAATACCGCACGGCCGAGACCGAAAAATTCCCGCACGTGACGTTCTTCTTCAACGATTACCGGGAAGAGGCCTTCGCCGGCGAAGAGCGCGGCATGGCCCAGAGCCCGAAGGAAGTTTCGACCTACAACCAGAAGCCCGAGATGTCCGCCGCCCACGTAACGGAAATGGCCAAGGCCGCCATCCTCTCCGGCCAGTACGGACTCGTCGTCGTCAATTACGCTAACCCTGACATGGTCGGCCACACGGGCGACCTCGCGGCGGTCTGCAAGGCCTGTGAAGCCGTCGACGCAGGCGTCGGCACCCTCCTCCAAGCCATCGACCAGGTCGGCGGCAAGGCGCTCATCACGGCTGACCACGGCAACGCCGACCAAATGTGGGAGCCGGAAGAAAACTGCGCCCACACGCGCCACACCCTCAGCCCCGTTGAAGTCATTCTCTACGGCAAGGGCTGCGAAAACTTTAAGACGCACCCCACTGGCCGCCTCGCCGATATAGCTCCCACCCTCCTGCAGCTCATGGGCCTCCCCCAGCCGCCGGAAATGACCGGCACATCGTTGATTGCAGGGTAAGACAGGGACAGCACCACGTGCCGTCGTTGGCGGATAGCGGTTAGTGTTTGGCGGATAGATAATTCAGAGACGA
>Ga0114977_10000633_pt1 | contig 23287 bp, 19 predicted proteins | sample S_130805_MF_Meta_FD_87026 | JGI IMG/M metagenome (GOLD analysis project Ga0114977, IMG submission 87026) | Freshwater microbial communities from Lake Simoncouche, Canada to study carbon cycling - S_130805_MF_MetaG | ecosystem: Environmental > Aquatic > Freshwater > Lake | place: Lake...
CTAAAAAGAAAATTACGCAAACTTTTGTACGTTTACCTTTAGTTGAACCAAATGATAAAGTTAAAGCAACTTTAAAAAAAATAGCCTATTAGTCAATTAAATCAGGTTTGGGCGTTTCCCTGCGGGTCAGGCTTTTCACTCCAATCTTTTTGCAAGAGACAGGCAAAAAGGATTTTCGTTTCAATCCTTAACGCAATTTTTATTAATAAAATATTATTCACTTTTTTAATTTAATTATAATGCCGTTATCCCTTTTAAAAACAATGTGTGCTATTCATTCGCCAAGTGGAAATGAAGTAGCAATGAAAGATTTTTTATTAGACTACATTAAAACAGAACAGAAAAATTGGAAGCATAAACCTAAAGTAATTCATGGAAAAGGTTTTCAGGATAATATTATTTTAGTATTTGGAAAACCGAGAACAGCTATTTTTGCACATACGGATAGTATTGGTTTTACTGTACGTTACGGTAAGCAATTAGTTAAAATTGGTTGGCCACAAATAATAAAAGATATTGAATTAGTAGGAAGTGATGAGAAGGGCAAGTGTGAAGCAACCTTAAATATTGTAAAAGATAAATTAGAATATAAAGCCAAACGTAATTTTGAAACTGGCACCGAATTAGTTTTTAAAGCTAATTGGCGAGAGGATAAAGAATATGTGCAATGTTGTTACATGGATAATCGTTTAGGATGCTTTAGTGCTTTAAAAGTTGCAGAAACATTAAAGGATGGCGTAATTGTTTTTAGTACTTGGGAAGAACATGGCGGTGGTAGCGTTTCTTATTTGCAAAAATATTTAGCGGATAATTATAACATTTCACAAGCATTAATTAGTGATATATCTTGGATTTCAGATGGCGTATTTCCTGCTAAAGGGCCAGTTATTAGTATGCGTGATAGTATGATACCGCGTCGTAGTTATGTAAACCGAATTATTAATATTGCAAAGAAACATCAATTAGCTTATCAACTAGAAGTTGAAGGGTCGGGTGGAAGTGATGCAAAAGAATTACAAATGGCTGAAAATATTTGGGATTGGTGCTTTGTAGGAGCAGCTGAGCAATTTGTTCATACGCCTGACGAAAAAGTACACAAAAAAGATATTGAAGGTATGATAGAGCTTTACAAAGCGTTAATGAAGGATTTGTAAGATTTATTTAGAAAAAAATCATCATGAATTCTGAGGTAAATTCATATTTTAATAATGCCAAAAAATGGCAAATCGAAATGGAAAAATTAAGAACGATTGTTCTTGATTCTGGTCTTACTGAAGTTTTAAAATGGGGAGTGCCATGTTATTTGTATCAAAATAACAATATTGTTTTAATCCACGCCTTTAAAGATTATTGTGCATTTTTATTTGTTAAAGGAGCTTTGTTGCATGATTCTGAAACTATTTTAATTCAACAAACTGAAAACACTCAATCAGCGAGGCAAATTCGATTTAAGACAGTGAAAGAAATCATAGAGATGGAATCCGTTTTAAAAACATATATTTTTGAAGCTATTGAAGTAGAAAAATTAGGATTAAAAGTGGAATTAAAAAAGTCGATAGACTATACAATGCCTGAAGAATTCCAAGTTCGATTGAATAAAGATAGTAAGTTAAAAAAAGCGTTTGAGTCATTAACACCTGGAAGACAAAAAGCTTATCTCATTTATTTTTCTGCTCCTAAACAAACAAAAACGCGCATATCAAGAATAGAATCTTATACTAAACGAATACTAAACGGAAAAGGTTTATATGATTGTGTTTGTGGGTTATCTAAAAAAATGCCTTCTTGTGATGGTTCTCATAAATTATTAGCCGATAAATAAACTAAATAATTTACTATATTTTTAGAATTGCCATCGTATTTTATCTGCAATGTGTTTTACACTTTCTTTTTCTAAATTTTCTAAAGTTGGAATTTCAATTAATTGTAAATCTTTACAATGATTTATAATAGCTGATTTAACTTCTTTTTCAAAGTTACCATTAAACGCTAAAGCTTTTATTTTGTAGTGATTGCTAATAAGGTAATTAAGTGATAATAAAGTATGGTTAATGCACCCTAAATAGTTGGAAACAACTAAAATAATTTCGCAATCAATTTTTTTCGCAATGTCTATTACAAATTGATTTTCATTAATCGGGACAAATATTCCGCCAGCGCCTTCTATGATAATATTATTGTTGCTTGTTATTGGAACATTAATTTTATTTATTTCAATTTCTATACCATCTATTTTGGCAGCAAAGTGGGGTGAAAGTGGTTGTTTTAATAAATAGGATTCTGGATGAATAATTGTTTTTGAATTACTAATTAAATCACGAATTGTATCAGAATCTTTCCCTTCATTAGTTCCACTTTGTATGGGTTTCCAATAATCGGCTTGTAAAGATTCTGTTAATACGGCAGAGACAATTGTTTTCCCTACATTAGTGCTTATTCCGGTTATAAAATAATTCATGAGTTAAATAACTTTATGTATTGTTTTTTTATGTCTTCTACATTTAATTTTGCATTTATATAACTCACACATTTTGTAGTTATCGTATTAAATTCAGCCTGATTTAGTTCGCTTAATTTTTCAATTGCCTCAATAAATTTTTGTTTGTCAGTTAATGCAATGTCAAAACCAACCGATTCATTTTCTAAATTGCGCCAAGGTGTTTGGTCGGATATTATTATTGGTCTTCCATGTTGTAATGTTTCAACAATAATATGTCCGTAGTTTTCGTTTTGTGTTGGTAATAATAAGGCGTGATATTTACCGATTGTTGAGCTTATTTCAAACGGTTTTAATATTCCTTTGTAACTTAATGTGATATTAGTAGGCAATTTTTTAGCATTTTCTAAACAGCTATTCCAATAAGTTTGATCTTCAATTGGACCAAAAACATCAAAAATTATAGTTTTATTTTTTATTTTTTTTAAAACTTCAATTGCAAAATTGAGATTCTTTTTTTCTGAAATACGAGATATAAAGCAAAGTCTTAATGTATTTTCTTTTTTGTCAATATGCTTAATTTCTGATAGAGAGTTTGGTAAATTTGAAATTTGATAAATTAAGACTTTTGTAGCAATTCGTTTTTTTATTTCATTACTTTCTTGACTGGATGTTGATTGCCATTTGATATTTTTAAATAGGCCAAAACTTTTTGCATACATTAAGAATAATTTTTTCTTTAATGCTTTTATTGCCAAAGCTCCATTGCCAAGCATTCCTCTGGGTGCTAAAATAATTTTCGAAGTTATTTTATTTTTCGCTTTCCATTTTAATATATTAATCGTAAAGTTTTTTGAAAATAAACTATTTAAATAAATAATATCATGTGGTGTATTTTTTAATAATTCTAACATGAATGATTCATTCAGATTTTCAGGACTCAAATAAAAAACTGTTCTGTTTTCAAAATTAGTCCATTCATTTGGTTTAATGATTTCATATGCTTTATCCGATTTAAAATCTCTATCTGTTGTAATAATTTTGAAATTAAAATCGTTTCCTAATTCTTTGGTTAAAGTAGCAATTGATTGTATTGGTCCACCAGCAAGGTAACCAGGCAAAAACCAATCACTTAGTATGAGTATGTTTTTTTTAGCAATCAATATTGTTAGTTTTTATCCAATGGTTTAATACAACTAAATGCCAAACTCGGCTCCACGTTATCTTAGGATCATTTTTCAAAAAGCGATTCCAAATTAGTAAAACCGCTTCTCTGTTTACAAAACTCAGTTTAGAAAACTGTACTATATTTTCCTCGCAAAATTCTTTTAACTCATCTTTTAGCCAATCTTTCCAAGGTAAAATAAAACCCATTTTTGGACGATTTACAATTTCTGGCGGCAATAAATCTCCAAGCGAGTCAACTAATAATTTTTTTTGAGTATGAGGAAATTTATAAGTATCATTTATTCCTAAAACAAATTCAACTAATTTGTAATCTAAAAATGGAACTCTTACCTCTAAAGACACAGCCATACTCATTTGATCAGCATCACGCAATAATACGTTTTGCATATATGTTTTTATTTCAAACAGAGAAACCCTACTGAGTTTATGTGATTTATCGGTTTCGCAATTTTTAATCACGTTTTGTATAAACGCATTATCGTTATAGTGTTTTTTTAATAGATTTTTAAAATCTGTTTGATTAAATAATTTGCGATTAATAGGATATACATTAAATCCATTAATAACATCTAAGTTTAATATTTCAGAAGTTTTATCACCTTGTATAGATTTTTTATTTGCAGCTAATACTTTACCTAAAATTCCTTTAGCAGGTATTAAATTAAGCCAACCCTTTTTTTCTAATTCAACATATCTTTTGAAAATATCATAACCAGCAAATAGTTCGTCGCCACCCAAACCCGATAATGCCATTGTAATACCTGCATTTTTTGTTGCTTTGGAAACAATGTAACTATTTGCCCCATCACCACTTGGGTGGTCAATTGCATTGAGGGCTTCTGGTAATTGCGATAAAAAATGGTTGGGTGTTAATTTTATTTCGTGATGTTTTGTGTTAAATTTTTTTGCTATAAGTTGAGCATATTTTGCTTCAGAATATTCGCCCTCATCAAAATTAATATTAAATGTTTGAATTTTTTCAGAGGAAACTTTGCTCATTAATCCAACAATTGCAGTACTATCAATTCCACCAGATAAAAATGCACCAAACGGAACATCTGCAATTAATCGTCTTTCAACTGATTGAGTTAAAAGTTCATTTACTTTTTCGCAGGTTTGCTTATAGTTTAAATCTTCTTTTGATTTGCTGAAATTATTAATATTCCAATATTGTGAAATAGTAAATGTTAGATTTTTAGTTTCAAATTCAATTAAATTTCCAGGCATCAATACTTTTACATCCTGTAAAATTGTATTAGGAGCGTGTACCGTTGTGTACTGTATATATTCGGCAACCGATTGTTGATTTATTTTTTTTTCAATTAATTCTGATTTTATTAATGCTCGTATTTCTGATGCAAATATTAAGACATTATTTTTGAAATGATAATACAATGGTTTAATTCCCATTCTATCTCTGGCAATTACTAATTTTTGTTCTTGCTTATCCCAAATAGCAAATGCAAACATGCCATTAAAATAATTAACACATTCTTTTCCCCAACGTAAATATGAAGCTAAAATTACTTCAGTATCTGTGTTTGTTTTAAATATATATGGTAATTGATTGGTGCCAAATTCTGAACGTTGTAATGAAAATTTAAGTTCTTTGTAATTATATAATTCTCCGTTGTAAATTAAGACATAACGACCATCTTGTGATACAAATGGCTGGTTACCTGCCTCCGATAAATCAATAATTGATAAGCGTCTATGTCCAAAATAACAATTTGTATCATCCCAAAAGCCTTGCGAGTTTGGTCCGCGATGCGCGATAGCATCAGTCATTTTTTGAATAGCAATTTTTGGAATTGAAGATTCAATATTTAAGCCAACTATACCTGCTATCCCACACATTTTTTTGAAAGATTTAATTAGTCGAAATTAATTTTATAATCCTATTGATTTTAAATATTTTGAATCTTGCATCATACGTTTAATCCCAACTTCAACATCAATTAATTCTCTTCCTAAAATTTCTTTCATTTTAGTATTATCTGGTTGGCGACGAGTCATATCGCCATCTTTTAAAGGAGATAAATGAATGATATTTGATTTACTATCAGTTGTTTTAATAACCATTTTTGCTAATTCTAAAACAGTCATTAATTTATTACTTCCAATATTTACGACATCATTTACTAATAATTTTTTATTTAAAATATTTACGCAAGTGTCAACTGTATCATCAACGTAAGTAAATGTGCGTGTTTGTGAGCCATCGCCATAAATTGTTATATCTAAATTTTTTAATGCTAAAGCTATAAATCTTGAAACTACAAAGTCTGTGCTTTGATTTGGACCATAAGTATTAAAGAACCGAAATATAGTATAAGGTAAACCAAACTCTTGCTGGTAACTTCTAAAAAAACATTCACCTACATTTTTTACAACAGCATAAGGTACACGAGAGTTTAATGGTGTATTATATTCGTGTTGAGGTAATTCTACAGGTTCGCCATATACCTCTGATGATGATGAAAAATATACATGTTTTACAGAAGTATTCTTTGATAGATTTAGAATATTTTTTATTCCAGAAATATCTTCAAGTACATCTATTGGATTTTCTTGAGTTCGTATAACACCAACTACAGCAGCAAAGTGATACACATAATCAAAGCAATGTGAATGCATGATTGATGAAATTTCATTAAAATTGTTTACATCAGCTTTTATGAATTTCCAATTTTCTAATTCTATTGATGGTAATTTTGATAGAAAACCAGTTGATAGGTTATCAACCACAACTACAAAATTCGTATTGTCTTCAATTAATTTTTGAACTAAAGCCCCTCCAATATTTCCTGCACCTCCTGTAACTAATATCTTCATTATATAATTATTTTAATATAGTTAATGTAACAAATAATCAAGTGCTTTTTTGAATTAAAACACGGTTAAATTATTTTTTCTCCAAGGCTAGCTTTTACAAAACTAACAAACAGTGGATGAGGATTCTCAACAGTACTTTTATATTCAGGGTGAAATTGAACACCTATAAAAAATGGATGAGAAGGTATTTCTATAATTTCAGCTAAATCCGCATCTGGATTTAAACCTGATAATACCATACCGGCATCTTTAAAGGATTTCACATAATCATTATTAAATTCATAACGATGACGGTGACGTTCGTTAATATTTATTTTACCATAAATTCGATGAGCTAATGTTGCTTCTACTAAACGACAAGGATATGAACCTAATCTCATAGTTCCACCCATGTGAGAAATATTTTTTTGAGCTTCTAATAAATCAATAACAGGTGCACTTGTTGCTGGATTCATTTCACGACTATGAGCATCTTTTAACCCTAAAACATTACGAGCAAATTCAATTACCGCGCATTGCATTCCTAAACATATTCCTAAAAATGGAATTTTGTTTTCTCTTGCATATTTAATAGCTATAATTTTTCCTTCTATACCGCGATTTCCAAATCCTGGTGCAACTAAAATACCTTGTAAATTTTTAAATTTTTCTACAATATTTTCTTCAGTTAAACCGTCGCTATGTATCCATTCAACTTTAACTTTACAGTCGTTAACAGCACCAGCGTGTATAAACGCTTCTGCAATTGATTTATAAGATTCTTTTAATTCAACGTATTTTCCTACTAAGCCAATTGTAACTTCTTTTGTAGGGTTATAAAATTTATTTAAAAAATGTTTCCATTTATCAAGTTTAACTTCGGTTATTTTAGTAATATTTAATTTTTTTAGTACAATTTCATCTAGCTTTTCTTTTTCCATTAATAATGGAACTTCATAAATAGTAGGTGCATCTAAAGCTTCAATAACTGCATCAGGGGAAACGTTACAAAACAAAGCAATTTTACGGCGAATGTCAGAACTAATTTCATGTTCAGAACGGCAAACTAAAATATCGGGTTGTACACCATATTCTAATAATAATTTTACTGAATGCTGGGTTGGTTTTGTTTTTAATTCGCCTGACGTTGCTAAATATGGTAATAATGTCAAATGTATAACTGTACAATCTTCGCCTAATTCCCATTTTAATTGACGAACTGCTTCAATATATGGCAGTGATTCAATATCACCTACTGTTCCTCCAATTTCTGTAATTACAAATTGAAATTGTCCGGTTTTTCCAAGAATTTTTATTCTATTTTTAATTTCATCAGTAATATGAGGAATTACTTGAACTGTTTTTCCTAAATACTCACCTTTACGTTCCTTTTCTATTACAGATTGATAAATACGACCAGTTGTTACATTATTAGCCTGAGAAGTAGGAATATTTAAAAAACGTTCGTAATGCCCTAAATCTAGATCAGTTTCAGCACCGTCTTCTGTAACATAACATTCACCATGTTCATAAGGATTTAAAGTTCCTGGATCGATGTTGATATATGGATCTAATTTTTGAATTGTAACTGTAAATCCTCTTGCCTGAAGTAATTTGGCTAAAGATGCGGCAATAATTCCTTTTCCTAAGGATGAAGTTACTCCGCCAGTAACGAAGATGTATTTTGTGTTGGGAGTTGTGTTATTAGACATAGCAGTTTTTTTAAACCGCAGATAAAGGTACACGTTTTTTTTCGTAATAAAAAGTGTTTAAATATTAAAAAGAGATATAACTTACAATTGGATAATGGTCAGTTATTGTTTCAGAAAGATGGTGATAGTTTTTACTTTTAAATTCTTTACTATGCAAGATGTAATCAATTCTAAATCTTGGAAATTTTCCCGCATAAGATTGTTCAAATCCTGAACCAGATTCAATAAATGCATCTTTTAAGTCGGCACGAATTGTATGATAGACATATGAAGCAGGGGTATCATTAAAATCCCCACAAACAATAACCTTATATTTGCAATTTGCAATATGCAAAGCAATGCCATCAGCCTGAACGGCTCGCTTTACAAATGCTTTTTTTAACCTTCGCAAAATACTCTTACTTTTCTCCACCTCATTTCCAACATCAGCTGCATTGTCTTTAACATCAGCTATAAATTTATAATTAGCTTTACTAAAACTAATTGACTGAAGGTGCATATTATAAATTCGAACAGTGTCTTTATTTATTAAAACATCAGTAAAAATGCAAATATTATTTGAGCGAGTATTAAATTCAATCTTCCCTTTATTAAGAATTGGATATTTAGTAAATGTAGCAATGCCCCAATGATCTTTTTCTCTCATTGTTGTTGTAAAAGCGACGTGACAGTTTTTTGCAGTAATGATGTTTTTAACTGTATCAATATTATTGAAATCACCTTTTTCTTCGGATGTATAAAATTCTTGAAGGCATAGTATTTCTGGATTCTCTTCAGCAATGCTAGTTAAAATAATTTTTCTGCTTTTACTGTTTTTACTCCAGTTATATAAGTCAAATAGCATCGAATTATAACTCATAATTTTAATGTCATTTTTTTCAATTTTTGAATTTCTAAAATCTAATTGAACAAAGCCTAAACCTGTTTTTGCGCTTAATAGTATTGCTATGATTGAAAAAATAGCATGTAATCTAAATTGAGAAACCCAAAATATTACAAAGCAAATATTAGCAAATAAAATAATAGGAAAAGCCAAACCAGTAAAAGCCAAAAACCAAAAATTTTCTGGTGAAATGTATTTTGATGAAACTGATGCTAATAATCCAATTATTACCACATAGTTAAACCAAAGTAAAATATTATTTAACTTAGATAATTTTTGAGCACGGCGTTTTTTTACAATTGCTCTGAGTTCGGAAAAGGATATGTGAGATAAAAAGCTAATATTGTTTATTTTAAAAGTGTTGTAATGATTTTTTTGAATTAAGAATTGTTTTCCTTATTGAAATTTATTTTGTTTTATATAATTTAATTACAAATTAACCCGTCCTTCATTTCTAATTTTCGGTCAGCCATGTTTGCAAGTATTTCATTATGTGTTACAATAACAATTGTTTGTTTTAATTCGTCTCGTAATGTGAAAAATAATTCGTGTAATTTTTGAGCATTTGCACTATCTAAATTTCCACTTGGTTCATCTGCAAATATTACTTTTGGTTTATTAATTAAAGCTCTAGCAACAGCAACACGTTGTTGTTCACCTCCCGAAAGTTCAGAAGGTTTGTGTGATGCTCTGTCTTTTAGCCCTAATAAATCAAGTAATTCCATTGCATTTTGTTCAGCTTCTTTTTTCGATATTTTATTTATGAAAGCAGGAATACAAATATTTTCTAAGGCTGTAAATTCAGGTAATAAATGATGAAATTGAAATACAAAACCAATGTGTTGATTACGGAATTGTGCTAATTTTTTTTCTGATAATGACATAATATTTATCCCATTAAATTCAATATCACCACTCGATGGCTTATCTAATGTTCCTAAAATTGTTAGCAGTGTTGTTTTTCCAGCACCTGAAGAACCAACAATAGAAATAATTTCAGAAGGAGCAATACGCAAATCAACACCCTTTAAAACTTCGAGTTCGCCGTATTTTTTTTTAATGTGTTTACCAATAATCATATAAAACAGTTTGTTATTTTTAGTGAGTAGTTTTAATATTAATTATTTACTAATAATTTTAAGTTCAGTTCGTCTATTTTTCGCTTTGTTTTCAGGTGTATCGTTTGGTACTTTTGGTTTACTATCACCATAACCTTTATAAGATAATTTATCAGCTACATTACCTCCTTTTTGCAAAACATATTCATAAACTGCTTTTGCTCTGTTTGTGGATAGTGTTTTGTTAAATACTTTATCACCACTATTATCAGTATGCCCGCCAAACTCAATTTTTAATGCAGAATTTAATTTTAAAAATGCAACTACTTTGTCTAACTCCGCAAAAGAACTTGGTTTTAAGTCCCATTTATTAACATCAAAAAATACATTTTTTAATTCAATAATTCCTGTATCTATTGGTTGTAATGGAATTTCTAATTGATATGGTTTACTATAATCGGCAACTTTTTCTTTCATCGAAAAATTATCGCTATAAAATAAAAAGCCATTTTTACTTACGTTTACAAGGTAGTTATGATTAGAAGTAAGTGTTACCAAAAATTCGCCAGCACTATTGCTGTATGCTTTGGTAACGGTTTGTTGAGTTTCTAAATCTATTAATTCAAACTGAGCATCCAATGGTGCTTTGGTATTGGCATTAAACGTATGGCCTTTAACATAAGTAATTTTTTCAGGACGAAGAGATTCGGGCATTTCAAATTGGTAAATATCCAATCCTCCAAAACCACCTTCACGCTCACTTGCAAAATAGGCTAATTTTCCGCTCGCATCAACGGTTAAACTATTTTCATCTACAACTGTATTAATTGGATAACCTAAATTTATTGCCTTTCCCCAACTTCCATCTGCCTGGCGTTTACTCATAAATATGTCTAAACCACCCATTCCAGCATGACCATCACTACTAAAATACAAGGTTTGGTTATCGGGATGAATAAATACACTTTCCTCATTTTCAGTAGTATTTATGTTTTCAGATAATCGAATCGGTTCTTCAAATTTCCCGTCTTCGCCTATTGTTGATGAATAAATGTCGGGGTTTTTTCTACCTTCTCTGCCAATTAATCCTCTAACAAAATAAAGTGTTTTTCCATCACTACTAAAACTAGGTTGTGTTTCCCAGTTACGGGTATTAATTGTTGGACCAACATTTTGCGGTTTTGTCCATTTTCCATTTAATTTTTGAGAGTAAAAAATATCGCAACTTCCATATCCTTTTCTATCTGGGGCTCCATAAGTTCCATCTTGTTCAGCACAGGAAGCAAAAAACATGTATTGCCCATCAGCACTCAAAGTTGGAGCGCCTTCATTTCCTCTAGTATTCACTGATGGAATTGGGTTTGCTGTTTGCCAAACATTAGTTACTTTTTTACTAATATAAAAATCTTCTTGCTGTGGGGCATCAATTCCTTCACCTTCTCTTACATTTCTGGTAAACATAAAAGTACTGCCATCTGCAGTAAGTGCAGGTAAGTATTCATAATCAGCTGTGTTTATTCCTGAGCCAACATTTAATGGTTTAAATGGTTGAGGATTTTTAATAGCATTAGCTCCGAATTTTGCATTTTTTAAAAATTTTTCTGCTAAAACTTTTGTATTTGGATTTATGCGTTCAGTTTTTAAATAGGACTCTAAATTTTTAGTGGCATCATCATAATTTGAAACAAGTAATTGAGCCAAGCCTAAATCATAATAATTTCGTGGAAAAAATTTAGGATTAATTTCAATGGCTTTCTGAAAATGGGAAATTGCCTCTTTTGTTCTTCTCTTTTCCATTAATAAATAGGCTAATGCAGAGTGTGCTTCTACAAAATTCGGATCTTCTTGAATTGCTTTGTTTAGTAATTTTTCGGCATCAACATCTTTTCTTATTTCATAAAACTTTTTACCATCTTCATAAAACTTAATAGCCTTTTTATTTACACTAGTATAAGTGCCAGGAGGTAAACTGTTTTGTGCATTTGTTGCAATAAACAGAAAAGATATTAGGAAAGTAATAAATATATGTTTGGTCATAATAGCATTAAATTGTTACTAAATATAATGAAATATGATATATTAAGATACTAAAAATGTATAAATTTTTGTTGTCTGATTTTCAATAACGTATGTCGTTAAAAATCATTACTTTTGGAGTATGGAAAGTGTTAGACAAAGTAAAGTTGCAAAGTTATTACAAAAAGAATTGGCTGAAATTTTTAGATCCAATGCTAAAACAATGTTTGATGATGCATTTATTACGGTAACTGTCGTGCGTATTAGTTCGGATTTGAGTTCAGCTAAAATTTATATCAGTATTATGGCAACAAAAGATGTAAATGCTATTTTTGCTTTGGTAACAGAAAAGAAACAGCATATCCGTAAAATATTAGGTAATTTAATTGGTAAGCAAGTTAGGGTTGTACCAGAAATTACATTTTTTATTGACGATTCTTATGATTATGCTGAAAAAATAAATGCCTTATTTAATAAGCCAATTTAATTAAACTTTGAATCTTTCTTTTTTCATAGCAAAGCGATATTTAATTTCAAAAAAATCGAATAATGCTATTAATGTCATCTCTTGGATAAGTATTATTGCTATTTCTTTAACAACGGCAGCTTTAGTAATTGTATTATCTGCAATGAATGGATTAACAGGCATTGTTGCTAATTTATACAATGCCATTGAACCTGATTTAAAGTTGACATCTCTGAATTCGAAATATATTTTAAACAGAACCGAAATTGAAAATAAAATAAAATCAATTTCTGAAATAAATGCTGTTTCGTATTCTTTAGAAGAAAATGCGCTTATTAAATTAGACGATAAACAAGCGGTTATTACGATAAAAGGCGTTGATGAAAATTTTAAAAACTTAACACATTTTGATACTGTTATAAGAGAAGGCGTTTATAGGTTTGAATATAACAATCAATATTATGGTGTTTTTGGTAAAGGAATCGCTAATAAATTAGGAATTAATATTAATGATTTTATTTCACCAATTTCTATTTATGCACCCAAACGTGGCAAATTTGAAGGTATAAATCCTGATGATGCTTTTACTAAAATTAATGTTAGTACTGCTGGTGTTTTTAGTTTGAATGATGATTTTGATTATAAATATGTTTTAATTGATTTAAAAGCAGCACAATCTTTATTTGATTGTAAAGATGAAATTAGCATGATTGAAATAAATGTTTCAGATAAATCAAAAATAAATTTTGTACAAGAGAAATTACAAAATCTATTAGGTTCGAATTATAGTATTAAAAACAGATATCAAGCCAATGACGTCCTTTTTAAAACATTGGAAATTGAAAAGCTTTGGGTATTTTTAATACTTGCTTTTATATTAGTTATTGCAACTTTTAATATTATTGGTTCATTAACAATGCTAATTATTGAAAAGAAAAAGGATATTAAAACATTCTATAATTTGGGTGCCGACCAACAATTTATTAAATCAATATTTATGAAAGAAGGTTTTTTGATAACATTTGTAGGTGCAATAAGTGGTTTAATTATTGGCTTAATAGTTTGCATAGCCCAACAACAATTTCATTTTATAACTTTTGATGATCAATATATTATTTCATATTATCCAATTAAAATGGAAATAAAAGATTTTGTTTGGATACTTGCTGTGGTAATGCTAATTGGTTTTTTAGCTGCAATATATCCGGTAAGAGTTTTTACTAAAAATAATTTATTACATAAATAAATTCGAGATGATTTTAAATTAAAAAGGTGCAAAATTATTTGCACCTTTTTAATTTATTTTTTAAAAATAATTTTATGCTTTTAAAAAGCCTAATAATTTCTCAACACTAACTTTAGCGTCTCCATAAAGCATTTCTGAATTTGGTTTGTAAAATAAAGGATTATCTTCGCCCGAGTAACCTGCCGACATAGAACGTTTCATGATGATTACTTTTTCTGCTTTCCAAACCTCTATTACTGGCATTCCATAAATTGAACTGGCAGGATCATCTTGAGCGCTAGGGTTTACAACATCGTTAGCTCCAATAACCATAACAACATCTGTTGTTGGCATATCATCATTAATTTCGTCCATTTCCATTACAATATCGTAAGGAACATTAGCTTCAGCTAATAATACATTCATGTGGCCAGGTAAACGACCAGCAACCGGATGAATGGCGAATCTCACTTTTTTACCAGCTTTTTGTAATGTTTGAACCATGTCATAAATTGGATATTGTGCTTTTGCAACAGCCATTCCATAACCAGGAACGATAACAACCGATTTTGCTTCTTTTAATAAAGCAGCAACTTCTTCGTGGTTTAATGATGTTACTTCACCTTCAATTGCTTTCTTCTCGCCTCCTGAACCATTACCTGAGCCGCTTGCAAATATTACTGAAAAGAATGAGCGATTCATTGCATGGCACATATGCATAGAAAGAATAGCGCCCGAACTACCAACTAATGCTCCAGTTACAATTAATAAGTCGTTACCTAACATAAAGCCTGCTGCTGCTGCTGCCCAACCCGAATAAGAGTTTAACATACTAACAACTACGGGCATATCTCCGCCTCCAATTGCCATAACTAATACAACACCAATAAATGAAGCGATAGCTGTCATGATACCTAAGTAAATCATTCCACCTGTTCCATCTTCTTTGCAATATAAAACCCCAAGAATGACACAAGCCAAAAGTAATACTAAGTTCATAGTTTGTAGCCCTTTAAAACTCCATGGTTTTGAAGAAACTTTTCCGTCTAATTTTCCCCAGGCAATAATAGATCCAGTAAATGTAATAGCTCCAATAAAAATTCCAATAAACACTTCCACTAAGTGAATCATGTGCTCAGCGTGTGATAAACCATTAATTGGATCCATTTCAATAGTTAATTGTGTTTTAGGATCTAAATAAGAACCGAAGCCAACTAAAACAGCTGCTAATCCCACAAAACTATGCAAAATAGCAACCAACTGTGGCATAGATGTCATTTCTACTTTACGAGCCAACATTAAGCCAATAAGAGAAGCAACAACTATAGCTGAGATAATGTAAACATGTCCTTCAACCCCTTGTCCTGATACAGTAGCAATAATGGCTACAATCATACCAATGATACCATAAAATACTCCGCGTTTTGCTGATTCTTGAGAGGATAAACCTCCTAAACTTAAAATGAACAGGATACTTGCAAATAAATATGCTGCTGTTTGTATTTCTTTTGCGATAAACATAATTTTCTATTTTTTAAACATTTTCAACATACGGTGAGTAACTACAAAACCACCAACAATATTAATACTGGCAACTAAAATGGCAACAGTGGCTAAAATTGTCATAATCAATGAATTTGACAAATCATTTTTAGTTTGCAATAAACCACCCACAACAATAATCCCACTAATAGCATTAGTTACAGCCATTAAAGGAGTATGTAAAGAGTGTGCTACATTTGTTATTAATTGCCAACCTACAAATACAGCTAATATAAATACAGTGAAATGTTGAATGAATTCAGGTGGTGCAAATGCTCCTACTAATAATAATAAACATCCAACCACAGCTAAGCTAATTAAGTTTGATGTAGCTGCTTTTTTTGATTTTTCTGCAGCAGTAGCTTTAATTTCCTCAGCAGTAGGTGGCATCACTTTTTTAGTTCCACCAGCGCTTGGGCTAACAGGTAAAGGTGCTGGTGGCCAATTAATTTTACCATTATGTGTAACCATTGCTCTAGAAACAACAGCATCTTCCATATCAATTTTCCATTTTTCAGCTTTACCCATATCATCTAATAAATGACATAAGTTATTACCATATAATTGTGAAGCTTGACTAGGCAATTGACTTAGTTTGCCAACCATAGTAACACCATTGTCGGTTGTGTAAACTTCTCCGTTTTTTGTAAGTGCACAATTACCACCAGATGATGCAGCTAAATCAACAATAACAGAACCTGGTTTCATTGCAGCAACATGATAATCCATCCACAATTTTGGAGCAGGTCTTCCTGGAATTTGCGCCGTAGTAATAACGATGTCAACTTCTTTAGCTTGTTCTAAAAATAGTTTCATCTCAGCTTCAATAAATTCCTTACTCATTTCTTTTGAGTACCCAGATGATGTAGCTCCGTCTTCTTCAATTTCAACAGTTAAGAATTGCGCACCCATTGATTCAATTTGTTCTGCAACTTCTTTACGGGTATCAAAAGCTCTAACAATTGCACCTAATGAATTAGCAGCCCCAATAGCAGCTAAACCAGCAACACCGGCACCAATTACCAAAACTTTTGCTGGTTCTACTTTTCCAGCTGCAGTAATTTGTCCGTTTAAAAATCTTCCGAAATTATAAGAACCTTCTATAACTGCTCTATATCCAGCAATATTTGCCATAGATGATAAAACATCCATTTTTTGTGCTCTTGAAATACGTGGAATGGCATCCATTGCAACTGCGTTCACTTTTTTATCAGCTAACTTTTGAAGTAATGGTTGGTTTTGTGCTGGCCATAAATAGCTTAACAATACCAAATCTTCTTTCATCATATCAACCTCTTCAATTGTAGGTTCTTTAACTTTTAATACAATATCCGATTTACTATAAATATCGCTAGCAGTGCTAACTATTATAGCTCCTGCATCTTCAAAATCTTTATCAGAAAAATTTGCTTTTATCCCTGCATTATGCTGAATATAAACTTCAAACCCTTGCTTTTGCAAACGCTTAACCGTTTTTGGAGTTGCCGCAACTCTAAGTTCGTTTGCGGATATTTCCGATGGAATTCCAACTTTCATATCTATATTAAATTGTTTTTAGTTGACATATAGTTTTATCTGTTTAATCAATAAAATAAAGTAGTTTGTGAATTTACGTTATTACAATATTTATTTTATTGATATTCTCCAAATTAAAGCAAATTATATCATTTATTCAAGTATGGTTATAAAATGTTAATTTCTTTGGAGGTTAAAATAAAAACAAAAAATTGTTTTTATAATTTACCATTTTATAGATATTTCTAAATTATTTTTTAACGATTATATAAAAAATAAAAGCCCATTTGGAATTCCAAATGGGCTTTTATAAAAATAAATAAATCTAAATTATTTTGTTTCAGTTGCTTTTGTTTCTGTTTGAGTTGCATCTGCTTTTTTGTCTTTACAACAAGCTTTTTTCTCTCCTTTTGCATCACCTGCGCAAGATTTTCCTTCTGCACCTTTTTTGTCTTTGCAACAAGATTTTTCACCTTTTTTACATTCTTTTTTTGCTGTTTTATCTTTATCATCTTGATTAACGGATGCATTTACGCTTCCTACTAATCCAGCAAAAGCTAACATTAAAAATACTTTTTTCATATTATATAATTTTAAATTGGGTTTATAACTAAACAAATATATAAATTAAAATTGCTAAAAAAAGTGATTAATATTAGTTTAAGATGAAATATCTGTTAAAAAATTGAAAATTTCTTAATCTCCCCAATATTCATTAAATTTATTGAAATTAATTTTAGAATATGAAAAAAATACAAATATCGATCACTTTTGCTTTATCTTCATTAGGTGTATTTTCCCAATCAAATCAATCTATTTGGACAGAAGTTAGCGAAGCAAAAATTGTTATTTCGGGTAAAAGAGAAATTGTACCTGAAAAATATAAAACATATCATTTAGATCTAGTTTCTCTTAGAAATAAGTTGTCTTTTACACCGAATGATAAGGATGTATTAATTAATAATTCAACAACTATTGTAAACCTACCAATGCCAAATGGTCAAATTCAACAATTCAAAGTAGTTGAAGCTCCTGTAATGGATAACGCGTTGCAAATTGGCTTTCCTAATATCAAAACATATAGCATTAAAGGGATTGATGATGTTTATGCTAATGGAAAAATTGATATAACTGAATTTGGTTTTCATGGAATGATAAGAAGCATAAATGGAGATATTTTTATTGACCCTTATTGTCAAAAAAACACTGAGAATTATATAACTTATTATACTTCTGATTTTATTAAACCATTAAATGAAAGAGGAATTTGCCAAGGAGTTATTGATGATGCTGGTATTAATTCTAAAATAAGTGCCCCATCAGCATTGATTTGTGCTGGACCAAATTTGAGAACTTACAGGCTTGCAATTGCCTGCACAGGTCAATATGCTGTTGCTGCAACAGGCTCGGCAACTCCAACAACTTCACAGATTTTGGCAAAAGTTGTAACAACAGTTAATCGTGTAGATGGTGTTTACGAAACAGAAGTGGCAGTAAGAATGGTACTTGTAGCATCTACAACCTTAACTTTATATGGTAAAACAGCAACTACAGCTGTTATAGCTCCAGCCCCAACTGCAACCGCTCAACCATTTACAGGAAATAGTAATGCTAATACATTAATTAACGAAAGTCAAACAGTTATTAATAATCAAATTGGATCTGCTAATTATGACATTGGTCATACGTTTAGCACAGGCGGCGGCGGATTAGCCAACCTTGGTTGCGTTTGCGGAACCAGCAAAGCTAAGGGAATTACAGGAAGTTCTAGTCCGGTTGGAGATCCTTATGACATTGATTATGTAGCTCATGAAATAGGACATCAATTTTCGGGAAATCATACATTTAGAGCAGCAACAGGTTCTTGCGCAGGTAATGGTAATTTATCAACATCTGTAGAACCAGGTAGTGGCGTATCTATTATGGCTTATGCTGGTATTTGCACATCTACTAATGATTTAGATCCTCATAGTATTGCCTATTTTCATGCTGTTAGTTATGATGAAATCATGAATTTTACAAATGTTGGTGGTGGAAACAGTTGTAAAGTTTTAACTACCTCAGGTAATAATGCTCCTGTTGTTGCTGGTCTTTCTGCTTTCACAATACCTGCAAATACTCCTTTTATTTTAACTGGTTCAGCAACAGATCCTGATGTTGGTGATGTGTTTACATATCAATGGTAAGAATTTGATGCAGGAACAACTTTTGGAAATTGGAATTCGGGAGCTAAGCCATTTTTTAGATCTTATAATCCAGTACCTTCAACTTCTCGCATGTTTCCAACATTAGCAGTTGTTTTAAGTGGAAGTTTACAAGCAACTATTGGAGAATATACACCTACTACTGCACAAACTTTAAAATTTAGATTTACTGCACGTGATAATAAAATGGGAGGCGGAGGCGTTTGTTCTGCTACTACTATTGTTACAGTAAACGGAACAGGACCTTTTGCTGTAACGTCTCAAAGTACAACTGCTATTGTTTACCCTAGTGGTTCTTCTCAAGCTATTTCATGGAGCGTAGCTGGCACAAGCGGAGCACCAATAAATTGTGCTAATGTAAATATTTATGTAAGTAAAGATGCTGGTTTAACTTTTTCCCTAGTGTTGGCAGGTACGCCAAATGATGGCTTACAGACTATTACGATGCCAAATTTACTTGTTTCAAGCACAACATGTAGAGTGAAAGTTGAAGCTGTAGGAAATATCTTTTTTGATTTAAATGATTTCGATTTCACAATATCAGCTTTTAATGGTTTAAATTCGATTATTAGAACAAATTCTATCGGATTGCAATTATATCCAAATCCATTTTCGAGTTCAGTTAAAATTGATATTAACGGAAATTCAAATTTAGAAGTTTCTAAAACAGTCATAAATGTTTATGACATAATTGGAAACATTGTAAGAGCAGAAGCTGTTAAGTTGACTGAAAATTTCTCGAAAGTTTATGATTTTTCAGATTTAGCAAATGGTTCTTATATTATAGAAGTAACTGATGGCAAACAAAAGGCAGTTGCTCGTTTGATTAAAATGTAAATTATTTCTTGGTTTATTTTAAAGAGCTAACTCATACGAGTTAGCTCTTTTTTTATTTATTGTTTTTTAATAATGCTAATATATATTATTTGCAAATAATGCAAATTATGGATTTAAATATGCAATAAATCCGACTTATTCTAATACAAAAATATAAATAGTACAGTTTTAGAAATAAAAACTAAAAATTGTAATTGTGCTGCAGTAAATCATTTTATGAATGCCTTAGTTCTCTTTAATTTTGTTGAATAAATTATAATATAAAAATTATGAAAATTCAAACATTACAAAAAGGGATTTTAGCATTAAGTTTAGTGCTGTGTAACTTCGTTAAAGCTCAAGATATACTTACTTTGAGAGATGGAAATGATTTAAGTGTAAAAGTTACCGAAATAAATGAAACTGAAATTAAATATAAAGATTTTAAAAATTTGGACGGACCAATTCGTGTCGTCTATAAATCTGATGTTTTTTCAATTAAATATGAAAATGGGTTGAAATCAGTATTTAATACTGAACCTATTATTCAAAATAACAATATTCAAGAGAATAAAACAGAATGCAAATCGGGAAAGGTTTACGATAAAGACACTTCTGATTTTGCTAAAATAAGACGCAAATCATTTAGCGGGCCCCGTATTGGTTATACATATATCACTTCTGGAACAACGGCCGATTATTTAGCAGAAAGAGGTAAAAATCCTGGAATTACCCAATTTGGATGGCAATTTGAAGGCAGATTGTTTACTGTTGAAGGTTTATCTGGGCTAATTGAATTTGTGCCATTAATTGGAGGGATAGAACAGGGAATTATTATACCAAGTGCGAGTTGTTTATTGGGAATAAGAAGCTCAGGGAAAACATCTTTTGAATTTGCATTAGGACCAAATTTTTCAATTTCTCCAAACTATAAAGGTGATACAGAAGGTGCTGTTGGATTAGTTTTGGCGGCAGGAACAAGTTTAAGAAAAGGTAATATTAATTTTCCAATTAATCTTGCCGTTGTTCCTTCCGTAGGAAGTAAACATGATATTTATAATACAACAACCAAAACAACTAGTAGCCAAAGTTTTCAAACTGGTTGGAGAATTTCATTATTAGTTGGATTTAATTATAGAAAGAAATAATATTATAACTTTAAAAAAAATAATAAAATGAAAAAAATAAATATCCTTCTTGTTTTAGTTTTTATTGCTGTCACATTTTCTAAATGTCATGTAATGAAAAGAACATATCGTAATGGGTATTATATTGTTTGGGATAAAAAAGCATCGCATTTAAAAAATGATAATACATTAAAAAAAGAAGATGCTGAATTAAATGATATTTTAGATTACACAGAACCAATTTTAAGTGAACCACTATTAGCATCTACAGAGCAATCTATTATTCCAAATAAAAAGAACAAAATTATTGAACCTGTTGCAGAGCCTATAGACAGTTGTGGCGATATTATCAAATTAAAAAATGGTGATGAAATTGTGGCAAAGGTTTTGGAAGTGAGTCAAACAACTATTAAATATAAAAAATGCAATAATTTAGACGGGCCTTTAATGGTAGAGTCTATTGACAATATTTTTATGATTAAATATGTTAATGGATCAAAAGATGTTTTTAATAAACCCGCTAAGCAAATTGTTAATAGTCCAAAAAAAGAGGATGCACAAACAGGTGAAAAAAAATATAACAAAGCTGCAGTAACGAGTTTTATATTTTCATTTTTCTTTATGGTATGGGGTGTTTCGTGTATTTTTTCTTTAATTTTTGCTATTAAAGCCTTACGTCAAATGAAAAAAGAGTCAGGCAAATATAAAGGGAAAGCACTCGCTATGACTGGACTGATTATTAGTGCTTTTGTTTTAGGAGTAATTTTACTAGCTATTTTATCTGCAATATTATGATTTATTTTAATGATGTAAAATAGTATAAAAAACTAGATGTTATAATTTCTATAAATCAGTAACAACTAGTTTTTTAATTTCAACTTAATTAATTTTTAATTTAAACGGAATTTCAATATCCGTATCTCCAAGTGCATAAGTTCCATTTTTTACGCCTGGTTGGTGTCTCAAAGAAACCGTTATGGTTGATTTTGCCATTACCATACTTGGTGCTTGCCATTTACTTAATAAGCCAATACCTCGTAAATTAGCATCTAAATCTAAATATGTAATGGTTGTCATGCTTCCAGTTAAGTAAACAGAGTAGGGGTTTCCTGTTGGATTAATAGAATTAAAAAAGAACATGTGATCTACACCTTCGCTTAAAACGGCATTGCTAATTGTATCAGCAACTGCTTTAGTTTCATCCAATAATAAAATAGATACTGTGTATGTTTTATTGATTGCCAAATTTATGATTGAATCGCTTTGTGCAGTTAATGTGTTTGATAAATTTCCGTATGCACCAACAATACCTCCATCACCATCAGGGTCTTTATATTGGTATTTAACGGTTGTTGTCCCATCAAAAACAGACAGCCTTAATGTAGTGATAACTTCTGCTTCATTTACAGGCGGCGTTGGTGTTTCTGGAGTTGGCTCAGTTTTTTTGTCTTTTTTACAAGCACTAAAACTCATTGCTAAAATTGCTACGAAGGCAATTGTTTTGATTGTTGTTTTCATTTGTTTTATTTTTAGGTTTATTTATTTATTTATTTATTTCAATTATTGATTCATCCTGTTCTGTTTTTTTATCATAAATCGTTAATGGCACTTTAATTCGTATTCCAATATTTCTGCCTTGTGCATCTGTAAAATATCTAAAGCGATCTAAGTAATCTCGGTAAACAGTGTTAAGTAGATTTGTAGCTGTTATCGCTATGTTTAATTGTTGATTCCCAAATTTTAAACAGGTTCCTATTTCCGCATTTAATAAACCGTATCCTTTTGGAGGAGCTGCAAAATCAACATTTGCAGGCACACGCCATTGCTTAGTAATATATTGATAACCTCCTTGTATATAAATTTCAGTTATTTTTTTTGAAATTTTTGTATGTGCTTTTATATCGACAGAATATCTATCGGAAGGCATATAAATTAAATAATCATTTGCTGAATAATTCCAAGCTCTTAAAATCATAGCTTTTCCCATTACTTGAAAATGATTAAAAAAACGTTTGGTTATTTTTCCATCAAAGCCACTAATACGCGCATTAGTTTGTTTGTAATTAAAAACAGGAAAAGCGCCTCTAATTGTTAACTCTGGCTCAGAGGCTGGTTCCATGTATATAAAATTGGTAAACTGATTATGATAAGCAGTTAATTCAATATCCATATTTTTTAGTTGATAAACACCTGTAATTGTGATGTTATAAACTTGTTCGGTTTTTAAATTAGCATCGCCACGTTCAATTGCTCCAACGCCCTGGTGTAAGCCATTACTATAAAG
>Ga0114977_10000635_pt1 | contig 23237 bp, 37 predicted proteins | sample S_130805_MF_Meta_FD_87026 | JGI IMG/M metagenome (GOLD analysis project Ga0114977, IMG submission 87026) | Freshwater microbial communities from Lake Simoncouche, Canada to study carbon cycling - S_130805_MF_MetaG | ecosystem: Environmental > Aquatic > Freshwater > Lake | place: Lake...
AAATAAAAAGAATTTTTGATGAAAAAAAGTAGATTTGAATTACTTAAAGTTATGTGTAGTGTTTATAAATATTCAACGGATTGGGCTATGAAGATGCTTAGTTTAGAAAAAAAAGATATCAGAAAAGAAAAAATAAAAAATATATTCCGAGATGAAACAAGAGAAATATGATATAGTTTATCTTAAAATGGCTACAGAATGGTCAAATCTATCACATTGTACCAGAAAACAAGTAGGAGCTTTAATAGTTAAGAATGGTATGATTATATCAGATGGCTATAATGGGACTCCTAGCGGATTTGATAACTCCTGTGAAAATGGTGATGGTGATACTAATTGGTATGTTATTCATGGCGAAGCTAATGCTATTATAAAATGTGCTAAACACGGGCATTCTTGTGAAGGTGGTACTTTATATCAAACGCATTCGCCCTGTAAGGAATGTTCTAAAATTATTCTCCAATCTGGAATAAAAAGATTAGTTTATATAAAAGACTATAAAGATAAATCAGGATTAGATTTTCTAAAAGAAGCTGGTATAGAAATAAAAAAATATGATTTGTAATGTTTGAGAAACTATTAAAACATAATATCTGGTCAGCAAGTGATCCAGTAAGTCTTGATCCAAAAACTATATCAGTTTATCCATTTTCTGAATACAATATGGAAGGTCTAAAAATTCTTTTAGATAACAGCAAAAGAATGGGTAGTGAAAACACAAATGTTAGAGTCGCTACAGTAGATCCAACTCTTTGGTTAGGTCCATTTTTGGATAAACATTGGCAAAAAATATCATTTATATCTACATTAGTATCTTTTAATATATTTAAACTTGAAGGTAATAATCTTGTATCAAAGGCTTATAGATGCAGTAATTTTGAATTTAAGAGTGATGATGAATTAGATAATTTTTTCAATGAAAAGAAATTTAGAAAACTTGTAATGTTTTCAATTACTAAGTTTGTAGATTTAGAAACAATGACTTCAAAATATACAGTTAGATTAGCAGATATAACTGAAAAGTATGAAGAAAGAGATATGAAAATAGAAGAAATATTAAAATAATTATGGAATTGATAACAACTAAAATCTGCATGACATTAGACATCGGGGTCAATGAGTCACTTTTTGGAGGAAAAATGCTTTCATTCTTAGATGAGGCAGCCGCAGCTTATTCTTGTCAGATATGTGATTCTGCTAAAATGGTAACTAAAAAAATAGAAGAAGTAGTTTTTCAAAGTCCAGTTAAGGTTGGTAACTTAATTAAGATATATGCTTCTGTTGATGCATAATGTTCATACTGGTAAACAAGAATTGGTATGTTCAACTAAAATGGTATTTGTTAAACTAGATGAGGAAGGTTCTCCAATACCTATTTCAGATAGAGTAAAAACAAGGTATGATGAAAGATTTAAAAAGTATGGAAGAGGATTACTTCATCCAGAAGAATTAGAAAAAGAAAGAAAAGAAAAAGATATTGCTAGGCAGCAAAAATAAAAAAAAACAAATAAAATGGAAAATTTACAATTAATAATGGCAACCGTTTTGATCACTCTAATATCAGGTGCACTGGTGGGTTCTTTAATCTACCTGGGTGTAGTTGTGAGAAAGTTAAGACGAACTGTTAAAGACAATGTACTAGACATTAAAAATCTAGAAAATGTTCTAAATGATACAATACAAAATACACACAACAGAATAGATGATGTTACTAAGGAAATAGAAGATAAATTCAAAGAATTTGATTCAAACCTTAATAATATTTATTCTGAATTAGATAGAAAAATAGATAGTCGATATGATAAATTACAAGATAATTTATCAAGAGATATAGAACACCTGAGAAATCTTTCAAGAGAATCCTTAGGTCTTAAAGAAGTAAAAACAAAATAATAAACTACTAGTCTAGTAATAAAAAATAGAGTCATTAATGACTCTCTTTTTTAGTTTAATACTTGTTTTAACTTCCAATCTCTTTCTTTATATTTATTTATATGTTCTAACTCATAATCAGAAAAGTCATATTTAATGATTTCATCTTGAGGACCACTTGTAAACTCAACTTTGTATAAAACAAAATATTTAGAATTAGTTTTACATTTACTATAAGTTATCTTAACAACTTCACCTTCTATTCTTTTGTGTTTATAGTGAGTTATTATAACACGATCACCCTTTGAGAACTTGAAATTGTTTTCTATATCTAATGACGGCAAGATCTTTAGCTTTTGCCTCAATTTCCGTATCAAAGTCAAGACCAAATGTTTTAATTTCTTCATAAATATAATCTGCGTGTGCTATTTGTTTTCCTGATGTATCTTCTAATGTTTTTGGTGAACTCATGTGAGTCATTGGTTTAATATCACCCCAAGTAGAACAAGCCAATTTAATTGCCTCTTCTTGTGAAATATCTTGAGGTCCATAATTGTGATGATGGAAATCATGTGTAATAGGAATTCCTATTTTTTTATAAATCAAATCATATAAAATTTTAGTTGAGTATTGATTTGGACCATCATCATTTTCAACTACTAATCTTTTTTGACAAGACTCACTTAAATTTAAAAATTGTTTACAGAATCTATCAGCAGCTTCTTCTCTGGTTGGTTGAGTTGTATTAACATGTATATTGATTGGGTAATAATGTGTCTGTTCTAAACCCATCAAATCCATAATTTGAGCATGTTTATCTAATTCATCAATTGCATTTTTAACAACAACTGGGTTTTCACTGGCTGGAACACAGAAGTGAGTTGGATGAAAAGAAAGTCTCATTCTTTTAGATTTTGAATAATCACCTATCGATTTTAACTTATTGGATATAATCTCGAAGTTTGGTAAATCTTCTAATTTATAGAAACCAATACACGGAAACATGTCACTTGACATTCTATAAACAAAAATATTGTTTCTAATATTCCATTGAACTATTTTTTCAAAGTCATTAATATTCTGTATGGCTAATTCAGATACATACCCAAGACCTTTGGCCTCAAATGTCTTCTTAGTCATTCCTCTATTGACTGTTATTTGTTCTTTTTTCTTTTTACCCTCGTTTATCGAGATATTAATACAACAATATCCTATATTACCCATATTACAAATATACTAAAATTATTGGCAACAAACTAATAAATAGAATTAATTATTTAATATATACAATATGAAAATTATAAAGTTTACAGATTTTATCAATGAAGAATTGAATGATAAACCTGAACAATACATATCAGATGCTTTAGGTTATATTAAGAGAAAGATTGATATGATGTTTAAAGACCAAATAGAGAGTGAGGAACCTTCTAAAGAATCTGGTCCTAAATCTGTTAAACAAGCTAAAGAAGATTCTAAAGAAAATAAAATAAGTTTTAGAGATTTAGGAGTTAGATTAGAGAGCTCTGAGGTTTCTAAATACTCTGCAATGTATGATTCTTATACATTATGGATGACAGATGATAAAGCAGCATATTGTTTAATATTCTTAATTGATATTAAAGATGGAATACCTAAAGATCCAAATGTTGATTTTTCATTTAAGGATATTGAAAAATGTTCAATAAAGTTCAAAAAGTATGATATAGACAAAGTTGAAATCATTGGACCACCAATTATAAAAACTGTTGATATTAAAGATATTGATGAAGATTTTTTAGTTAATCTAAAAATTGAATTAGATAAAGAACTTGGTGAAGATGATGAAGAATTTAAGATAGAAACTTAAATGAAGAACTATTTTTTTAATAAATAGTTTATGGCTTATAACATTGTAACAAATTTCAAAATAATCAACGAATTTAAAAAGAGATCTAGATATTTCAAGATTAATCTTGGTATAGTAAATACCGTTGATAAAAACGGCAATAGAGTTCTAAATGATAAAGATAACTTTGCTAACTTCTATAACACTTCTTACAAAGCAACTATTTTCGGACAAGGTAATATTGGTGATATTAAATTCTATTTAGACCATTATATCAAAGAAGATGTTATGGCTGTTTATTATAATGAGGAAGAATTTCTATTTGACTTTGATAAAAAGATGATTGATGAAAAAGGTGTAGATTTATTTATAGGTCATATTATTAAGAAAATAGAAACAGATTACTCAGAAAGACTAAAAGAAGCTGAAGTTAAAAAAGCTGAACCTAAACCAGCTGGAGATGCTGGTAAACTTACTAATAATCCGGGACAAGTAACATATGCTGATATAAAAGCTTATTTAGATAAGCAAAATTCTATGAGATATGCAATAAATAAAGAAAATAAAGATGGAATTTAAAAGAGTATTATCACCTAATATGAAAGGAACTGATGTTAGGTTCATTCAAGTAAAATTAAAAGAGTCTGGATTTTTTACAGATAGAATTACTAGTTCTTTTGATCAAACAACATTAGATGCTGTAAATAAATTTCAACAAGAAATCGGTACTGATTGTGATGGTACTATTGATTCAAAGACTTGGATGAAAATTATACTTTATAATAATAAGTTAAAAGAATCTGAAAAAGAAAGAATTAAAAAAGAAGAAGAAGAACTTAATCTAATTGAACAAGAAAAATATAATCTTAATGAAGAAAGAAAAAGAGAACAATTAGTTAAAATACTTGAAAGAAATAAAATAGCAGAAGAAAGAAAAAGACTTTTATCTGAACAAAAAAGATTAAAAGCAGAAGAAATAAATAATAAACTACTTGAAGAAAAGAGAATATCTAAACAATTAGAAGAAGAAGTAAGATTGAAAAAAGAAACTATTGATAAGATTTTTAGAATACCATCTCATATTGGTGAAGATAATTTTAGATTATATGATTATATCTTATCAGATGATTCTTATAATAAAGAAGAAACAAGAAAAGAATCTATTTACTTACACAATACAAATAGCGGACCTAGACCTGATTTAGTTATTAAAAATTTTAATAAAAGTCTAAAAGAAGCTAATCATTTTGTAATAGGTAGAAAATCATTTGATATTGAAGTTGATTGTGATGGTAAGATATTAAGAGCTTTTGATGATAGATATTGGGCTTATTGTTTTAATGATAAAGATATTGAATTAAATTCAAAGTCTATTTCTATTCAAGTTTGTAATTCTGGACCATTAGTAATTGGTGAAGATGGTAATTATTATAACTTATCACATCAATTAGTATCTAAAGATGAAGTTATTGAATTAGATACTGAATTTGAAGGATCTAGATTCTGGGAAAAATATACTGAAGCACAAATAGAAAGCTTAAGAAAGTTAATAACTTACTCAATGAGAAGATGGTCTATTAAATTAGATGGATTAAATAATAGTTTATTTCCTCAAATGGAAATGATTCAAATGATTAATAATCTTTAATTATATAAAATTGCTAAGATTTGATAAATTTTTAACTGATCTTCTTCTGATAAATCTTCAAAATCAAAAGCAATATCTATATCTTCATCTTCAAAAATATGTAGCCAAACTTTATCAGATTCTTTATCCCATTCAATAGATTCAAAAGAACCACAATCTAAGTTGATATCTAGGACCAATTCATTGATTCCTATACCAAGTATCTTAATTAATTGAATTATTTTATTTTTCATAAGGCGTATAAGAATTTTTTTCATAATATATATATTAAGTTATTTAATAACTTAAAAAGTTTATATTTGAATTTTGTGAATTTAATATATACCTAATAAAATAAATTTAATTATGATATTAAAATATAACCAATATCTTTCTGAGAAAGTAGTTTATGACCTTCTTTTAGAATCTAAAGTAGTTTATTCAAAAAAGTTAGTTAGTTTATTAACTAAAATGAAATCTAACAAGTTGGCTAGTGAATTACTTGATATTTATTCAACAGATGTTGATGGTATTGTTCAAAACTACATTGATATAACAGATGAGAAAGACTCAGTTAGTTTTACCCCTGATAGAAAAGTTCAAGAATTAACAAAGGATAAACCACAAACTTGGGAAGTTACTGAGTCAGGTAAATATTTAACTACTAGTAGTAGAAATGATAAAATATTTGAAAGACTTGGATATGATAAAGAAAAATACGGATGTTGGGCACCTGAAATAGGAACTATTGGAACTATTTTAGGAGAAACAATTAGTAGACAATCTAGTAATATCTATATTATGTTTCAAGAGTATAGTACATCTACTCCAAGAATTGGTGTTATTAATAAAACAGCAGTTCAAGAATCTGAAGATACTGAGAACACTAAAATATGGTCAACATCAAGAAACCCAATTAAAATAGGTAGATTAGTTAGAGCTATATTAACAAAAGCTAAAGTAGTATTTACTGATAAAGATATTGAAGATTTTACAAATACTTATAAAGCGACTTATGATTTTGCTAAAGATGCTCTTAAACAATTTGATATCATTCAAGGTAAGAAAATTGCTTACTGGTATGAAATTAGTAATTATGTTAAAGGTGGTGGAACTTTAAACAATTCATGTATGGCTGGTGTAGAGACAGATGAGTATTTTGATATCTATTGTTATAACCCACAAGTTTCATTAGTAATTTTATATTCTGATGATGGAAAAATTGACGGTGAGAAATATACATCTGATAAAATAAAAGGTAGAGCAATTCTTTGGGATGCTAATATTAATGGCAAAGCTGGTAAATTTATGGATAGAGTTTATACAAGATTTGATTCTGATGTTGACCTTTTCAAACAATTTGCTGAAAAGAATGGTTGGTGGTATAAGAAATCACAATCTATGGAACCAAGTGAATCAATTAAAAATGATTCGGAATCAGTAAGTAATCCTAATATAACAGTCAAATTAAAAGAGGGAACTTGGGATTATTATCCTTATTGTGATACTATGTGTTATTTAGATACAAATAGTGATACTCTTACTAATAGAGAATTTGGTGATAGAATGTTAAGAGATACCGGTGGTGGTTTTGATGATATGTAAAAAAAAACCCCAGTCATTTGACTGGGTTTTTTATATTAAGAGTTTTTTTCTTTATTATTTTTTTTAATAAATTCTTCTATAAAGTTTTCTATTAATCTAGACTTATTTATAGATTTTTCTTTAATTATTTTTTCAAATTCCTCATATAACCTATCATCTATTGTATAAGTTCTTGTTGTTCGCTTCTTCATAAATGTCTAAAATGTCTAAAAGAGACTTTTTTATTTTAATATATAACTTATATTAAAATAAAATAAAATGTTTATGATTATAAGTAATGAAGTTGAAATAAAGATGAATGGTAAACACATAAAAAGATATAAAAATATTGGATATGATGCTAAGATTGGTGATATAATTAAAGTAAAAGTGATTGACCTACCAAAGGGATCACATGTAATAATTTCAACCAAATGTGATAATTGTTCAATGATTAAAGAGATAAAATACTACACTTATGTAAAATGTACTAATAATAGTGATTATTATTGTTGTAATTGTTCATATAATAAAGTTAGGATTAATAATTTAAATAAATATGGTGTTGAAAATACACTTGAATTAGAGATTGTTAAAAATAATAGATTAATTACTCTAAAATCAAAATATGGTGTTTCCAATTCATCTCAAATTAAAGGTGTTTCTAATAAAGTATCAAATACTAAAAAAGTTAGATACGGTGATAAAAGATATAATAATAGAGAGCTAGCAAAGAAGACGATGTTTGATAAATATGGAGTTGATAACGCATTGCAAGATACTTTTTTATTCCAAAAACAACAATTATCTGGATTTATTTTAAAAAAATATGGTAATTTATATTACAGAGGGACATATGAACTAGATTTCATAAAATATTGTGTAATAAATAAAATTCAAATTGAAAATGGTCCATCGGTGAAATATATTTATGATAATAAGGAAAAAATATATCATTCAGATTTTTACTTACCAGAATATAATTTAATATGCGAAATTAAATCAGAATATTATTACAATTTATATCTTGATAAGAATATCTCTAAGAAGTACCATTGTATTAAAAATAATTATAACTTTACCTTTATTATTGATAAGAATTATTCTTATATAGATGAAATAAAAAAGGGTCTCATAAAATGAGACCCTTTTTTATTTATTAAGGAACTTCTTCAAAGTCAGCATCTTCAACATTGCCATTACCAGTGTCAGTGTTATCAGATTGTGGTTCTTGTGATGTCTCTTGTGATTGTTGCTGATACAATCTTGTAGAGATTTGACCCCAAGTCTCATTTAACTTCTTAGTTGATTCATCAATCTTCTCAACATTTTTATCAGAGTGAGCTTTTCTAACTTCATCTAAATCAGTATTAAGAGCTGTTTTATCTTCTTCTGTTAACTTATCAGAGAATTCTTTGATTTGTTTTTCAGTTTGGAAGATTAAGTTATCAGCCATATTAACTTTATCAACTAACTCTTTTTCAAGTTTGTCAGATTCAGCATTAGCTTCAGCTTCATCCTTCATTTTTTGAATTTCTTCTTTAGATAATTGAGAACCTCCTTCAATACGGATTTTGTTTTCTTTACCGGTAGCTTTATCTTTAGCTGATACAGATAAGATACCGTTAGCATCAATATCTAAGGTTACTTCTACTTGAGGAACTCCTCTTGGAGCTGGCATGATACCATCTAAGTGGAATCTACCTAAAGAACGATTATCTTTAGACATTGGTCTTTCACCTTGTAGAACGTGAATTTCTACAGATGGTTGATTATCAGATGCGGTTGAGAATGTTTCTGACTTACGGGTCGGAATAGTTGTGTTAGACTCAATTAATCTTGTCATAACACTACCCATTGTCTCAATACCTAATGATAAAGGTGTGACATCTAAAAGAAGAACATCAGTAATACTACCAGTTAAAACGGCTCCTTGAATAGCCGCACCTAAAGCAACAACTTCATCAGGGTTAACTGATTTGTTTGGTTTCTTACCAATAAACTTTTCAACAGCTTCTTGAATCGCTGGAATTCTTGTAGAACCACCAACAAGAATAACTTCATCAATATCAGATGGTTTTAATTTAGCACTTTTCAAAGCAGATTTAGCACAAGCGATAGCTCTATCAACAAGTTTAGAGGTCATTTGTTCAAATTTAGCTTTTGTTAGGGTTTTAACATAGTGTAAAGGAATACCATCTTTAGCTGTGATATAAGGAAGATTGATTTCACTCTGAGAAGATGATGAAAGTTCAATCTTAGCCTTTTCTGCAGCATCCTTAAGACGCTGTAGACCCATTGGATCTTTAGATAAATCCATACCATGTTCTGATTTGAATTCTTCTACCATCCAGTTAATGATTTCATTATCAAAGTCATCACCACCTAAGTGAGTATCACCATCAGTAGATTTAACTTCAAATACTCCATCACCAATTTCAAGAACTGATACGTCATGTGTACCACCACCACAGTCAAATACTAAAATTTTAGAATCTGAATTTTTCTTATCTAAACCATAAGCTAAAGCCGCAGCAGTTGGTTCATTAATAATACGTTCAACTTTCAAACCAGCGATTTCACCAGCTTCAATAGTTGCAGTTCTTTCAGCATCACCAAAGTAAGCAGGAACTGTAATAACAGCTCTTTTTACTTCATAACCTAAATAATCTTCAGCTGTTTTCTTCATTTTTTGAAGAATCATCGCTGAAATTTCTTGAGGTGTATAAATTCTATCATCAATCTTAACACCTGGTACATTTTTACCAGATTTAACAACTTGATAAGGTACTCTTTTTACCTCATCAGTACAGTTTGAGAAATCTTTCCCAATAAATCTTTTGATAGAGTAAACAGTTTTAGTTGGGTTTGTTACTGCTTGACGCTTAGCAGGATCTCCAATTTTTCTGTCATTTTCTGTAAAACCAACAACTGATGGTGTTGTTCTTTTACCTTCTGAGTTAGGAATAATGACTGGTTCTCCATTTTCAACAACTGCAATTGCCGAATTTGTGGTTCCAAGATCAATTCCCACTATTACATCTCTTTTGTTCATATTTAATTTTATTTTTTTATTACTATTATATCAAAAAGTATGCCAAAGTTTTTTAGCACTTAAAATTTTTGTTAAACATAAACATTGTATTGATGTAAATTAAGAAAGTTGAGTAACTTTAATATTAATATTTGAAGTAGGGGCAGGACTCTGACTATTTATTAGAGGAACAAATGAGTAAGGCTTATCACTTATTTTAGTGAATTCTGTGAATTTTTTAATTCTTCTTTTTTTCTTTTTCATTTATCATCATTTTCTTCTTCTGGTTCTTTAAAGAAAAGAGTTGAGTCTTTCTTTTTTAACCATTCTCTAGATAGATTTAATCTCTTAGTCATATCTCTAATCCATTCTTTAGCCATTTCATATGGTTCACATCTTTGTAATGCCTTTTCATATTCTTCCATATTATCATAGATATCAAGAATTTCTTCTTTAGACATTTTTCTTAAATCATCTGCCTTAACCCGATTCATTACAAATGAAAAATCAGGGTTACCAACTCTATGTTTTATTGCATAATCTTTTTTAGAAATACCTGATTTAATAAAATCGTCATAAGACTTTTCAATCTCTGACACTTTGTCAGAAACAGATTTCTTAACAATGTTAATAATTTTATTAATTCTTTGGTGTGCTTCTTTCTCATACTCAGGAATTTGACCTAATATATCATCAATTTTATCATCTAAGATATAACCAATAATAATATGTTCTCTATAGATATCCTCACTTAAGAGCCCGTGTAAAGACATATACCAGGGTGTTTTTAACTTAAAGAAAAAGTCGTGACCATTCTCATCTTCACAAGTAACAATAGATCCTTCTTTATCAACTTGAGTTGCAGTTAATTCAATTAATTGGTCTAAATCTTTAATCTCATCTTCAAAAGGAGCAACCCTAATATTACCTACTTTATCTAAGTGGTCTCTAATATCAATATGCTTACCTGTTCTATTATCTCTTAATCTTAATAATATTAATTCTTCACCAGGATATCTTAGAACAATACGGTTGTTTGGTGCAACATATTCAAATATAGGAACTATATCATTATCTAAAGTCCAATCAACAAACCTCTTTACATCTGTGTTAGTTTTATAAATTCTGTTTATACCATTAGCTTGATCATTATCAAATCCCATTTTGGATTTACCAACAACTTTACCATTTGGTAATTTAACAAATGATGCGATGGAACCATCTTCTTTATTATTAACAAATTTAATCTTGTAGTTTTTAACAACAGAATATAAAGTATCAGGAACTTGGTTTAGATTAAAGAACTTTTCAAGTAGCACATATCTTTTAAATAAAGAACCATCTTTATCAAAGATGAAAGTTAAACCTCTCATTTCATAACCTTTCAATTCTGGCTTTTCAGGAATTGGGTTAGAGAAGTCTTTATTTTGAGCAAGTCTATAGTTGAAAGATGATACATTATATCCATCTACTTTCATTTTTGATTCATAGAATGGTGATTCCTCACCAGAGCATAATTCTTGTGCTTGTTCATAAGTAGGAATTGAATTTTTTACTTCTAATCCTTCTTTTATAAATTCTGTATATCTATGTAGTTTCATTACTCTATATATTAAAAAATCCAGATTTAATCTGGATTTCATTTATTCTTCATCTAAAATATCACTGACATCTCTTGGTTCTTTTACATTCTCAAACAAGGTGTCTATGATACGTTGATAAACTTCATCTGGTGTTCCTTCACCATCAATTTCTACAATACAATCATTATAATATCTCTTAATAGGAACTGACATTTCTTTATAATTGTCTAATCTCTTTTTAATTATTTCTTCATTAGCATCATCCGGTCTACCTGATGTTAAGCCACGATTTAAATTTCTTTTAATAGTTGTTTCATCACTTACTTCTAACCAAAGAACAATTTGTACATTAATCATTTGACTTAAGCTAATGGATTGTTTTATACTTCTTGGATAACCATCTATTAAAAAAAAGTTACTAAGTCTAGTAGGTTTCTTAAATTCATTGTATATAATATCAGTAATAACATTATCAGGAACTAAATTACCAGCATCAATTAATGTAGCAATTTGCTTTCCCAATTCTGAACCAGATGCTTTTTCTTCTCTAAGTAAATCTCCGGCACTGATTAATTTGTAATTAAAATCATTAACTAACTTTTTACATATAGTTCCTTTGCCACTTCCCGGGCCACCCATTATAATAATATTCATATTTATTTTATATTTTTAATCTTAAAAGGTTTAATATTCTATTATTATCATGATAAACATGACTATCTTCATCTAATACCATAATTTTTCCATTATCAAATATCTCTACTAAATAATATAAAAATCCATTATCATCTAAACAAAAATAAACAGACTCGCCGGTCTCATAAAGAAATTCAAGTTTTAGTTCTTTAGATTCTTTATAAAGTTTAGTATTTGCTACCTTATATGAAATGTTAGTCTCCAAGTAATTTATCTAAGTTTTTATTTCTATTTATAATCTTATCACCACCAATTAATCTCTTAATATGGTCAACTGAGTATTTATATGAGTTTCCTTTTGGAGATTTGACAATAACTGGATATTTTCTATTTTTTGTTTTTATATCAGTTATTTCATAAATCATACCATTAGTATCAAATTTCATTCCAATAATATTCTGAGTGAAACCTAATCTTTTACAAATAGATTCATAAACTTTCTCAATCTTTTCACTTTTATCAAGTGATGATACAGACATTACTGATCTATATTGAGCAACATTAAATGAGATTGAACCAAAATCAATCTTAACATTTTCTTCCTTCTCAATAAGAGCGATAGCTTTTTTAAGCTTTTCTTGAATAATATTAATTTTTGTTTCGTTTATCATAATACAAATATACAAAAAAAATCTTATTATAAAAAACAAACTCTCAAATCATTTATATAATAATTTATAAACTAATAAAATTAATTATGGCAAAAACTAAAAAAGCACCAGCTAAGAAAGCACCGGCTAAGAAAGCAAAAATTGAAGCACCAAAAACTATTGAAGTTCGAATGACAGAATCTTATTCTACTTGGGTAGTTCATGAATCAGTTGAATTAAATGTAGCAGATTATCCTGAATTAGAAGGAATGACTGAAGAAGAAATGAAAGATTATATCATGTCAAATGCTTCTGATATGAAACCTACTAATGATGAATGGTACTCTGATTTATATGATGAGTTGAATCAAGCAGATGTAGTTCGTGAGAAAATTACAAATGAAGATTCAGAAATTTGTTTTGAATAATTAGAAACCCTACTTAAGTAGGGTTTTTTGTTTTAGAATAATTTTATATATAATAATATGAGATATTTAAAAAGTTATAAATTATTTGAAGGAGTAGATGTAAAAGATATTGAATCTTTTAAAGAGTTGTTCTATAATTTCAAAGATGATGGATTTGATATATCTATAAGTGAGAATAATACTCAAAGAGTAGACTTCTCTAAAAAGGATAGTTTAACATCATTTGAGATTCCTGACTATAAACCGGGTAAAACAATTGTGATAACTACAACAGATGTTAAGGTTAGTAGACCGAATTTTAAATCGTTCGATATTGATGAGGTAAAAGAAAACTTATTATTTGCTCAATCTTATGCAAAAGATGAGTTAGATCTTAGAATAGAATATATCTATATAGTTACGCCACTCATATTACGACCCAGCATCCAGAAGGAATATATTTATTATAAATCTATTGATGTTCTTCCAAGTAATATCATGATTAATTCAATTACAATATCATTTACAAATACAGATATTTAGAAGAGAAAAAAAGAGTTGATTAAATCAACTCTTTTTTTAATTTTATTTGTATACTTTTTGTTAAATCAGACTTTAGCTTAACATCTACTTCATTAAGTAGATTTTTTAAGTCTCCTATTTTATGGTTAATCCAACATTCTTTTTTTGGATACCAAATTTTAGCCATGATGTAACCAAGTTCAGTTACATAAACATCATTAAGAGTAGCCTCACCGTTAGGGGTATCTACTTCTGAATTTACAAGTTTTTTCAATTGATTTAACATTTTTTTTATCGGTTTTTATTTATACAAATATAAGAAACTTATTTAAATAAAAGTGAATTATATATTACATTTTTTTATCAACTTTTTAAATATTTTTAATAAATTTCTGTATAGATAAATTACTTAAACTTTATCAGTCTTATATCCTATAATTAAAAAATAATACTTAAATATGAAAATATCAATATACCCTGAAGATATTGTAAAAAGATGTGTTTGGGACCATTATGTATACTACATTATTGGTTCTGAAAAAGAAGCAGAAAAGATTCTTAAAGAAAATAAAGAGTTAGAGATATCTGAAAGAGATGCACTTGTGATTGGTTTGTTAAAAGTAATTGAAACTGATAATTTAATTCATAAATTCAATACCTATGTAATGGAATTCTTAACAAATAAATCTATTAAAGAAAAAGATTTACTACTTGTTAGAAAGAAAACATTTGATTGGGCTGTAGATAAATTTGTAGATAAATTTCCTGACTATTGGGAACCAAGTTTATTATACACAAAAGCTCTTAAAGACCTAGTTGAATACATAGACATTATTAAACTAGAAATTGAAAAACTTGAAGTTCATAAAATTGTTGATAAGAATGTTACTTATGAATTTTATGGAGCAAACAATGTTAAGAAATTACTTAAGTTTAATTATTAATGGCTAATTTAGATATTATCGGTGGTAGTCTTAATTTCAATGAAAGAAAAGATTACTACACCTGTCACATACTAGGAACAAATATACCACTTTATTTAACTGATTCTGAAATTATTCAGTATTCAATATTAACTACTAACTTAGAAATGTTTGGTGAAGAATATTGGGAATCATTTAAATTAAAGATGTCACATCATATTCAAAAATTAGATTCTGATTTTATTAAAACAGTAAATGAAAATATTAAATGGTGGGAAAGAAATAAAAAATTAAAAAAAGTATTACAATAATTATGGAAGAAAACGCAGAAAACGCAGAAACAATTGTAACTCCTTTTGATGAGTTACTTTCAAAGTATCAAGAGTTAGAAACAAAACTAACAGAATCAGAAGATAAGTATGTTCGTCTTTATGCTGATTTTGAAACTTACAAAAGAAGAATGACTAAAGAAAAAGAAGAAATTAAAAACAATACAAAAGTTTCCATGATTTCATCTATTCTTGACATGGATAATGATTTATCTATTGCACTAAAGAATATCAAAGATGAAACGGCTAAAAGTGGTGTTAAATTAATCGCTCAGAAATTAGAAACATTCTTAAAGTCTCACAACATTGAAGTTATTCAAACTGAAAAGTATGATGAAGATATACATGAAGTGATTCAGGTTATGGAGATTGGAGAATCAAAAGTTATTGATGTTGTTAGTAAAGGTTATTCATTAAACGGAAAACCATTCCGTTTTCCAAAAATTATCTTAGGTAAGTAATGTCAGAAAAGATATCATTCTTAGAGATAAAGAATCATCCAAAATATAAGAGTCTACTTTTTAAGACTCTTTTGGAAGGAATACACTTTAATGAAAATGAGTTTGAATCTGTTTTAAATATTGTTGTTAATGAAAAATATATTTTATTTAATAATGAAGAATTCAAAGGTTGTTTATATAGTGATGATGAAACTGAAACTTTAGATTTAATATTACCATCAGTTAGAAGAGTTTGGGCAAAAGTTTACATAACACCACCAAGTCTTTTAAGAGATAATAGATTAGAGTTATTTCAACTATACTTTGATATAGATGAATTTTTAAATTATTTAATAGATATGTTGAAAAAGACTAAATCATCTTTAATACACTTTGATAAATTAGACAGGACAGTTGAAACATTAACATTAATAGTTGATAACTACATTGCACATTTAGTTGAAAAAACAAAAGAGTGTAATGACATTGAAAAAGAAATAGCTAGTATTAAATTACAAAGAGAAAGAGATATTAAGATTAATAATATTATAAGATATTAAGTTGGTTGGACTTAGATTTCTTAAAAAAGAAATAGTCTTATCTAAAATATTGGCATAAAATTTGATATAAAGAAAAATTATGAGTAAAGATTATTATAAAATATTAGGAGTAGATAAAGGTTCATCAGATGATGATATTAAAAAAGCTTATCGCAAAAAGGCTATGGAATTACATCCAGATAAAAATCCTAATAATCCTGAGGCTGAAGCTAAATTCAAAGAAGCTGCTGAAGCATATGACACATTGTCAAATGCCGATAAGAAATCAAATTATGATAGATTCGGTTCTTCTGGTCAACCATTCGGTGGGGGAGGTAATCCATTTAATCAACAAGGTCATGGATTCAACATGGATGACATTTTTAGTCAATTTGGTGATATCTTTGGTCAAAGATATAACAGACAACAGCCAAGACAATCAAGAGGCTCAGATTTAAGAATTAAAGTTAGTTTAACAATTGATGAAATTCTTAAAGGCACTACTAAGAAGTTAAGGTATAAAAGACAAGACCAATGTGTAAAATGTTCAGGACAAGGAGGAACGGATGTTAAAGATTGTTTACCTTGTAATGGTTTAGGACAAAGAACAGTTGTTCAAAACACACCATTTGGTCAGATTAGATCAGCTACAACTTGTCCAGATTGTGGTGGATTAGGTAAACAAATAAAAAATAAATGTGGCGATTGTCATGGTGATGGTACTGTTTCAAAAGAACAAGTTGTTGATGTAGAAATACCAGCTGGTGTTTCAAATGATATTCAATTAACAATGAATGGATTTGGAAACTATACTAGAAATGGATTAGCCGGAAATCTTCAAATTATAGTAGAAGAAATAAAAGAATCATATTTTACAAGAGATAGAAACAATATTAATATTGAAAAGAATGTTTCAGTTTTAGATGCTATACTTGGTGCGAATGTTAAAGTTAAAACACCACATGGAGACTTAACAATAGCTATTGAGCCAGGAACCGATCATGGTAAAGTTTATAGAGTAAGTGGTAAAGGAGTACCTGATGTACATTATGGATTAGGTGATCTTTATATTAAAGTATGTGTTAAAATACCTAAAAATATAGATCTTGATGAGAAATATATTTTAGAAAAATTAAAGGGTTCAAGGAATTTTGAAGTCTAAAAATAAGACCTATTCAAATGAATAGGTTTTTTTATGCTTAGGTTTTCTTGTATAATCCTTAACAGATTTATGAGACTTACTAACAGAATTCCATCCTGTGGCATTATCTAAATTCATTTCTCTTGAAGCTTTTCTGTTAGCTGTCATGATATCTTCAAATGTAACTTTACCGATAATTATTTTCCCTGTTTTCATACTTCAAATATACAAATAATAAGTGAGATTGACAAATTAATATATAAACAAAAGAAATTATTTTTATGTCTGATGTTAATAAAAACGGTGATGTTTATGTTCCTTATCAAGGAGGGTATACAATTGAAGAATTAGTAGATTTAGTTCAAAATGAATTAACTATATCATGTGCTCTTCCAAGAACATTACCAGATAATAATGTTAGACAAATTATTGAAACAAGAGCGTTGCCTTGGTTCTATCGTAGTTATCAGTATGCTGTTCAAAAGATGTATTTTCTTATAAAAAAAGAAGCTTTCTTTTCTGAAGAATTTACAAAATATAATTATGTAAATGTTCCTTGTGAAATTCAAACTGTTAGTTATCTTTATGAAGTAAGAGGATCTTCTCTTTTTCAATTAGGTATCAATAGTCCAAATTTATCAGTAAACTTAGGTGTTACCAATCAACCTTACTTATCATCTTATGTTACTACAATTGGTGAGTTAGGTGTTTATAAAACTCTATTAGATAATATGTCTGATATGTTAAATCAATTAAATAAATACACACTTAAATATAACTTTAATCAATTAAATCATAGATTACATATTTTAACTAATGTTAAGTATGATGTTATTATGGAGGCTTATGCTAACATACCTCAAGAAAACTTATTCAGAGATGATTTATTCTTTAAGTATGTTGTTGGATATAGTAAGATACAATTAGGTAACTTAACTGGTAGATATGATTTCCAACTTCCCGGTTCAATCAAGATAAACTCAGCGGACTTAATTTCTCAAGGCAAAGAAGAAGTAAAAGAAGTTGAAGACACAATCAACGGAATTAGTAACAGTTCATTTTTCTTTATGGTGAAAAAGTAGGTTACTAGGAGGGGTAAAGTTTTTTATATATAGTATATGGAAGAAATAAAATATACAATTTATAAACTAGTAGATCCTATATCAGACGAAGTTAGATATATTGGATTAACATTTAATACTCTTAAACAAAGACTAAAATCACATTGTTCTGAAAGATCTAAATCACATAAATCCAATTGGATATCTCTATTAAAATCAAAAGGACTAAAGCCAAATATTTATCTAATAGAAGAAGATATATCAACTTTAGAAAATGCTGAATTAAGAGAGATATTTTATATAGAAAAGTATAAAAATGAGGGACATGATCTAACAAATAGTTCAAGTGGTGGTGGTAAAAATAAGAAAATGTCAGATGAAACCAAGAAGAAAATGTCAGATGCTCAAATAGAAAGATATAAAACATATACATTAGTTCTATCAGATGAGACTAAGAGAATTCTTAGTATTAGAGCAAAAGAAAGATTTAATAAAGAAGATGAAAGAAATAAGTTGAGAATTTCAAATAAAAGATATGAAGATTCAAAAACTGATGAACAAAGGTTAAATGATATTTTGATTCAGAATTCAAAAAAAGTATTACAATATGACCTTGATATGAATTTAATATATGAATATCCATCTACAAAAAATGCAGAAAAAGTTACAGGACTTAATTCAGGTAACATATCTAAATGTTGTAAACATAAAGTATCAACGGTTGGTGGATTCATTTGGAGATATGATGGAGATAACTCACCAATGAAACCAAAGTATTTAAGAAATAAGAAATAATAATTTAGTGAAATACATCGAAGCTCTGGATTCATATGGAAATACAAAACAAAAAACCCACCATAAAGGTGGGTTTTTTGTTTTGTATTGTAAGTATATTTAATTAAGCTAAAGCTACATTAATAGCATTTAAGCCTTTCTTTCCTTCTTCTACATCAAAGACAACTTCGTCATTCTCACGAATATCTTCTTTTAATCCGGTTACATGAACAAAAATGTCCTGTCCGTTTTCTTCTTTAATAAATCCGAAACCCTTGGTTTCGTTAAAGAATTTTACTGTTCCTTTTTTCATTTGTTTTTATTGTTTTTTATTTTATTTGGTATTATTACCATTCGTTATATGAAATAAATAATACTAAGTTTATTTATTAAATCTATTAAATGTGTTTTGTGAAATTACTGTCCATTTAACATTTCCAATAAAGTCATTTAGTGTCCGACTATTAGTATAAGACATTGCTGATTTTAAATAATCTTCAAAGTTCTCTCTCCATCCTGAGAGTGTATACTCAACCTTATTATATTTTGATATACCCTCGCTGGTTTTTGTTTTTTTTCTATTCCAAGATATCTGAACTTCTTTAGTAGACATACCTCTATAGTATTTCCAAACCTCACCACCCTCATTAAAATAACTAATTGCATTCTTTTTACTAATTTTAGTATATTCATCAGTGTCTTTAATCCTAATATATTCCATACTACATGATTCTAAACATTTATTAAAAATACCACCTATCATTACAGCATTTGCGCCTAATGCCAGTGCTTTAATAACATCAGAGTAATTTTTAAATCCACCATCTGCTATAATTTTTGTAGGATTTACAAATTCCTTTGATATTTCAAAGCATTCAATAATCAAAGATGCCATTGGATAGTGTATAGACACATTTGCAGACGTTGTACATGCACTACCCCCACCTATACCACATCTAATCCAATCAACTCCAATTTCACAATACTTTCTATAAGTCTCAGGATTTGCTATATTACCAATCATCAACTCCGTATTTTTGTATTTTTCCTTTATCTCTTTAGAAATATTATATAATTTAGTCATTCCACCATTAGCGATATCAATAAGAACCTTATTATGTAGAGGTTTATTCTCTTTTACTATTTCTATTATTTCATCTAACCCATAAGATTGAAAATAATTTTCATTTTTAGTTACTATTCCTCTTGGAAGACAAATATTAATTTTATTCCTATAAAAAATGTCAGCATTATCAGAATTAATAACCATATCCATAGGAGCCGTGAAAATTGGCAATATTCCATTTACAGTAGTAGTAATTTCATTTCTTGAATCTATATCACTCAAAACTGATGGTATTATACTAATATCATCCCAGTCTAATTTACTCATATTTTTATTTATTTATTTATTATATGTCCATTAGCAGACATACATTATTTAATATATACATTAAAATTAAAAAGTTCTATGATATTGACAAATAAACTAAATACAAAAATAGTTCCATTAAATATAAAAAGATTAAGATTAATATATACTGATATTAAGATAGGTGATATTATTGAGATTGATATTAAAGACTTATCAACAAAAAGTCCAATAGAAATTGAATGTAAATGTGATATATGTGGATCTTATAGAAAACTACAATATAGGAAATACATAGAGAATAAAAATAGACATAACTATTATTCATGTAAAAAGTGTAAAAATAAAAAAACAGATATTACAAAAAAGTTATTATACGGTGATTCAAAATATAATAATCCAAAAAAGATGATTAATACTAAAGAGCTAAGTGGAATATATATTCCACTTAGCTCTGTTAGTGATTTTAAAAAGTATAGAAAAATTGTTAATAGATTCACATATAAGTCAAAAAAAATACTCTTTAAAAAGTGGGATGGTTTTGACTTCTATGATAAGGAATATATCAAAGATAATTTAAATTTTCTATCCAAAAGTATGTACTATCCAACAGTTGATCATAAAGTATCTTTATATGAAGGATTTATTAAAAATATACCACCTTATATAATAGGTAATATAGATAATATCTGTATTACAAAAAGAAAAATTAATCTATCAAAAAGAAATAAGATTGATTTTTCTATTTAGTTAGATAATATCCACTAATTATTAGTGCACCAAGTAAAATAATGTATCCAACGGGTAGTGTTTCACCTGTTTCAGGCTTAACAATAAATAAGTATCTGAGTATCTTTTTCATATTAATAAAATATATATTTGTTTTCTTCTTTAATACAATAGATTGAAATAGGATATAATCTTACTTCACCTTGTGTTTCATCAATCATAAATCTCATCGATCCATCTATGATTTCTGGATTATGTAACTTAACGGTTACACTATTCATATCTTTAAATATTTCATAATGAACATTATCTGATTCATTAATTTTAATGAAGTTTTTATTTCCGATGATTTTACCACCCATTCCTTCAGTGAAATAAGCTTTTTCAATAATGTTTTTTAATTCTTCTGTGTTAGAAAAATCTACTTTAATTTCATTTTTTACCATTTTGTTTGTTTTTTAGTTTGACATTAATTTTCTTATGTTTTATATTTTTAAAAAAGAAAGTTGGTTTTATTTATATATAATGTATGAACCGGAGGAGACAGCGATCTCCCAACTTAGGGCCGGTTATAGTTTAGGCTATAAGAAAACACCGAACTCGCTCCTCGGTGTTTTCGCTTTTAAATAAGTTGATTAATTTCACAGATACAAATATAATAAAAAATTATGAATTAAATTTTTTTTCAAACTTTAATTGACCACAATCAAATATCTTATATGATCCAAATTCATCTTCCATTATTTTAGATTCTGAAAGAGATTTATCATATCCAATTTTAACTAAATTAGACTTCTTATATCTTTGTTTATTAACTCTTCTTTTATCAATAAAGTATGAGTAGTTTGGATAACTGGTCGATGATAACTCAAATCCCAATTTGAAATAGAGACTACCATTTGACCAAGACCTATCTGCAAAAGATATAATTCTTGTAGGAGTTTTTAATTTAATAAAGTGGTTTAATAACTTAGAAGCCCCACCAATAACATTAACATTTAATTTATTACAAAATCTGGATAAATTCCACTCATCCTCTTTCATTTTCTTACGACCTTCAAAATGATCAAATGTCATTAAACTGACTAATTCATTTTTGTAAAAGAGTCCTATTTTTAATGAGGATGAAACATAACCCTGTATATGACTATCATTTAAAAATGTCTTTATTAGTTTAACATCTTTAATTTCTTCAATTTTACATTTTCTAGCAAATATCTTATTATCGGAAATTCCTATCCAGTTTCTTATTTGACTTTTTATTATATCACATTTAAATGACCAATCATCTTCCCAAATATTTATAATTCTTATACCCTTTTTTTTAAAGTGATTTAGTTTATCTAAGTGATAGTTTTTTTGTTTAAATAATTCAGAATGCCAATAAAGACCATTAAATTCAAATCCAATATTTAATTCTGGTAGGTAAATATCTATCTCCAATCCATCTCTATAAAATCTAATAATCTCACCATTGTATATAGACCTTATAAATTCAAATATTTCAGTCTCTTTAAAAGATTGTTTATCTTCTACTTTATAACAAACCGTACATTGTTTATTGTTTATACCCTTTCTAGCATGATATAAATGTGAGTTTGTAACATAACTATGTTCTTTATCACAATCGCAATTCATTTCATATTTACCAAATCCGATATATTTTATATAGTTAATGTCACTGTTTAAATTTGTTTTTATATCACAGTTGTGATATTTATCAAACATTGTTTTTCTATATTCATCCGTTTTTGTGTAGTTATCAACTCCCCATTTATATAGAATTGTCTCTTTAAATTTATTTATTATATCTTCAGATTTCATTGGATGATCAAACCCATATTTTATTAAATTTGAATTTTTAATTTTATCTTTTATTTCTTCAGATTGAAACGGATTTCGGACACCATAGTTTTTTAATGTGGTTTTTATCTTTCTATCTTTTATCATATCTAATTTTGATATATTATCAACACCATACTTATCCATAAAAGTCTTTTTTGACTTTATATCTATTTCATTATAATCTAAATTTAATTTAGATAGAGATATTTTGTTTTTAACAGAATCTAATTCTGATGTATTCTCAACACCATATTTATTTAGGTTATTATTCTTGTAATTTATTAATTTTTTTTCTATAAGATCTACATTTGAATTAGAACAAGATTTTGAACAGTATTCTC
>Ga0114977_10000640_pt1 | contig 23159 bp, 19 predicted proteins | sample S_130805_MF_Meta_FD_87026 | JGI IMG/M metagenome (GOLD analysis project Ga0114977, IMG submission 87026) | Freshwater microbial communities from Lake Simoncouche, Canada to study carbon cycling - S_130805_MF_MetaG | ecosystem: Environmental > Aquatic > Freshwater > Lake | place: Lake...
CGGCACTGCAGTCAGGAACAATGATGGCACTGTTACATTCACGCCAACTGCGAACTTTAATGGCAGCGCTAATTTTAGTTATATAGCAAGCGATGGCACGTCAAACTCAACGGCGAGCACAGTTAATGTAACTGTTGCAGCAGTAAATGATCCGGTTGTCTGGAACCAGGAGATCTCGTCAAGCAACTATCTTGACCCTGCCTTTAGCCCCCAACTCCCGCCTTCCGTTTCAGGTGCTCTGGCTGCATCAGATATTGACACTATTGATACACTCAGCTTCACTCCTACGCCTCAGGAAGGTAATGTTGGCGAATTTGTAATTACTCCGGTGGATACCAGCTCAAGCAGCTGGACCTACACCGGCGATAGCGCTAAACTATCTACTATTGCTAGCAATCAAATAGAAACCTTTGATGTCAATGTAAACGATGGTGCAGGATCAACGGCAGGCCCCAAGTCTGTTATTGTAAATGTTGTGGCTGCAAATGCAAGCAACAATGTAGTGCTCGATGGCCCAGGTTCGGGCACAATTGATGGAGTTGCTTTTAAAGGCCTTTCGGACTTGAATTTGCAGGCGGGTAACGATATCGCCTCTATAAAAACTCTAGGCAGCCTCGCAGGCAACCTTATTGGTGGTGCCGGCATTGACAGGCTTGATTACAGTGCCTATGGTTCAGCGGTCAATGTGAACCTTGACTCCACAAGCCCAGGAAATGCTACGGCTGTGGGTGGCGTTACCAGTGGTTTTGAGGATGTTGTAGGTACAGGCTTTGCAGATGTGATTATTGGAGATGGCAACGCCAATACTTTGCTTGGTGGTGATGGTAATGATACTGTTGCCGGAGGAGCAGGTGTAGATCACGTTAATCTTGGTGCCGGTAAAAATACTCTCCTGGTCGGCCAAAACGATCTTGTTGATGATGTCTATTCATCTACCGCTGGTGCTTGGAATACCATTGGCTTAACAGCTGATTCAATCAAACTGCCAGCAATATTTAACCCTGGCTTAACCGGCGGCGGCTACTCCGATACCTATCTAATTGGCGATGCCCGTGGGCCCGGTCAAAGTACTCAGATCACACTTAATGGCACTGATAATTCAGAAACCCTTGATTTGTCTGGAGCTATTCTTCGTAAGGATGTGAATGATTCAAATTCAGGTATTGGTAACATAGATCTACTCGGCGGTAATGATGTCTTTGTAACTTCACCGTATCTTGAAGGGTATCAAGATACTAACGATCTTGCGGATCCTAATAATATAGGGTTTGGGCCCGGAGAGAAAATCTATGTTGATGGTGGTTCTGGTAGTGACTCAGCTACGGTATTAATTGATCGCTCAGTTCTCGAGCAGTTGGGCCAAAGCCAAACAGATTTAGGCGAAGCTCAACTAACCAATGAGGAGCAAGCACAGTCTCTTGATGATCTCTATCTGCTCTCGACAATCTCCCAGGGTGCAGCTGGCGATGTAGCTGCTGTACTAGGAAGTGAACCTATAATCGACCTTGGTAATTTCTCTACTGGTTACATCTTAAGTAATTTCGAGCACGTCTCTACTGAGTTTATTTTACCGTTCAAGCCAAACGATCCAATAGCTACTACTACAAGCACTAGCCAGGCTATTGTTGATGCGCCAGTAGTTGTTGGTGCAGATGGAGTTGTTAATGCCAATGCTAGTGACCTAGTTAGTACCCTTGCAGTTGATCCAACTGCCCAGAGCCAAGCCACAACCCAGTTACTTGCAGTAGGTGTTGAACGCAGTGGGATTACTGCCGGTGGTGATCTACGTCTCTCGTCTGCTGTTAACGGTACGGCCACAACAACAGCAGAATCAACTGCAGACAATGCTTATGCCACATTGATTAATGGCTTCCAAACAGGCGTAGAGGCTTCCCCAATACGGGTGGGTGGTGATGCAGCTCTAAATATTAATGTTGCTGGTGACTATACAACTAGTGCGATAAATGTAGCTACTCCTCTCGATGCTGGCGGAGCTGCTGATGTTACGGCCACCTCAGTTGCCCTTACCCAGGGCCTGCGTAATTCATCGATAAATGTTGCTGGTAGTGCTACCACAGCCATTACATCTAGCCTTGATTCCAGTACCTCTGCTAGTTCTGTGTCGGCACTAGATGGTGTTCGAGCAAATGGCAATAGCCAAGCGCGAGGTATAGTAAATAATGGTGGTCAGAATATTGTAATTGGTGATAGTGGAGTATTTAATCTAAGCACCCAAGTGAATTCAGATGTATTGGCTGAATCAGTCCATTCGCTTGCCACTGGTCAAAGCACTTTGCAAGCACAAGGTATGCGCCTTGGTGATGGGGGGATCAGTAGTGGCGGTGTGATGTCTATTACCGATACTGCCCAGTTGCAGGGTGATTTATCTGCTAGTTCGGTGCTGCGTCGTGCCACCGCCACTCAAACAAGTTCATCTGTTCTTGGTATTCGCGATGGTTCTCTAACTACTGGTGATGGCCTCAACGCGGTTGTTAGCGCCACTGGCAATACGAATGTAATGTCTGAATCTGTCGCTGCCAATTCCCTAGCCAGCTCCACCCAAACAGAGGCCTATGCCCTCTTTAATGCCAACGGATCAGGGGGTGATCACCTGATTGCAGGAGATAGTGCCACGATCAGTGCCTTAGCCAATAATACTAATATTACCCGGGCTATGAGTGTGGCTGGCGATTCTTCTGCAAACAGTTCTCAAAATCAGGTTGGTGGTATTTATATGTATAATATAACTGCTGGCGACAATGGCAGTTTGCTGGCTGGAGCCACTGGCCTTATAAGTACCCAGGCCAATTCAATTCATCAGGAGGCAGCAGCATAATGGGAGCCCTATCCCGCGCCGTTGCCCTACGTTTTGAGCCAGATTCAACTGTTGATGCAGGTAGTAATATCTACCTGGTTGTCAACCCCACAGCCCGTGCCACTGCCACAACGGTACTAGGAACTGAGCTCACTGAGGCCAATGCCTCTGCCACTGGTCTTGGTGCAGGTAATAGCCGCTACTTTTACGATCCAGCTCTTGATTCAGCCTATAGCGATTCATTCTTTAATAGCAAATCTCTCACTCTAAATAGTGGTGGCGGCCTCGTTGAAGGGGCGGCCAAAGCTTCTGCGGTTGCCTCAGGGGCTGGTGAAACAGTAGCCACTGCTAATGCAACAAATATTGGCTTGGCCAATATTAACTACCTGGCCCGCTATGGCGGACCCCTACAGATTGGCACAGCAGCTAAGCCCTTTAGCGCTACTGCCACTGCTGCCGGTGCAACCCTTGAGGCCAATGCCACCGTTAGAGGTGTGGAAGGGCCAGCCACTGGTGAGGGACCAGCTACAGGTCAGTATATTTATGGCCAGCCTGTGGCCAATGTGGCAGCCACGGCAAATCTGCAGAGTTGCATTCCAGATCTGCCTGTAACTGGCAAAGCCAGTGTTGATGCAGTTGGCCTAGAACGCCAGCTGGTTAAGAATATTCCCGTTGGCAATGGAGATGGCACTGCCTCAATTGGTGGTGAGGCCCTAGCTGTTGTTAATGTTAAGGCTGGTGCATCTTCCCTTGAGCTATCTGGTAATGCCATTGGCATAGACCACTCAACTCTTTATGGTGCCCCTACTCTAAATACTTCTGTTTCCGGCAGTGGTCTTGCCCTGTTTAATCTGGAGGGCAATGGCAGCGCTGCTGTTGACCCTGTAGATGCGAGCTTTGGTGCTCTTACTGGCATTGGTATTCGCTGCTCTAGTATCTTTACAGGAAGTGGTAATGATAATGTTACTGGAGTTGGCGGAGTTGTCTCATCAGGTGCTAATTTCAATGGTGACGAATCAGCCTATGATACTGCGGGTATCCATGGAAGTTCCATTTATACAGCAATTGGAAATGACAGAATCTTTGGTAAGGTTTTGAATGAGATCGAGGCAGATTTTGATGCCAATGGTGATGGAGTCCTAAGCGCCGGAATTTACCTAGACAAAAGTGCCACCGATCCGAGCCAGCCCGCAGGCTTTGATGGCATCCGCAACTCCCTTGTTGATGGTGGAATTGGCAACGATTCAATTGCTGGCTCTGCCCATAGCAGTCAGTTGTCTGGCTCGATTGGCAATGATAATATTTCACTTGATAAGGCCTGGGATGCCAACCTTTGGGGCGGCCTAGACGAAGACAGACTTTCTGTTAATGGAGAGGTAAAAGGCGATGTTGTGCTCTGGGGCGGCCTGGGCAATGACAGCTTGCAAGGCGGTAATGGCGCCGATGGCAATGCAAATAACCAATATTTAGATGGTGGCTTTGGCCAGGATGTAACCACAGGTGGTGACGGTATAGATCGCTTCCTGTTTGGGAATGCCGCCGCTGCCTTGGATGCCAGCAGCGGGGCCAGGGTGAATGGGGATCTCACTAGCACTGGCTACTGGAGCAGCCTGTCTGATGCTCAAAAGGGATCGCTGTGGGATACCGGATCAGTTAAGACTAGTACAGGAACTGTTCTCGGCTCGATAGACACCATCCGCAATTTCAAGGCAGGCGACGGCGGTGATGTGCTCGAGATTAGCAGTTCCCTCGCTGGACTTACTGAGCAACTCTGGCAAAATAATGGAGAATTGTTTGGTGTTAACAATAAGGGTCAGCTCACTGAGGATGGTGGTGAGTTGTGTAATTGCAGCAAAATAGGCGTTGTTGTTGGTGCCCTTGCTGACATTCAAAAGCTGGGAATTTGCTCGCCCCACATTGCCTACGCGACAGACACTCACCAGCTTATGTATGACGCTGATGGCGATTGGAGTGCTGAGTCTGTGAGCCTGGGTACAGTTAATATAAGTGGTGATCTTACCAAGTCTAATTTTAGTTTTGGTAGCACCAGTGGGGCTGGTCTTGGTAGTAACACAGCTGCAGGTGTTTGCTAGCGTCCCTTCATTTCCCTAAGGGTTTCGTAAGCCTGCAATTTGGTTAGCCATCTTTTCGGATCCCCCCCCTGGTCTGGATGCCAGCTCAGGCAACCCTGACGCCATTTGCGTTTGATTTCAACCCAGTTGTCTTCTGCTTCTAGTCCCAATTCCAGCCTGCATTGACGCTCCAGTTGAATGGGATCGATCCTGTTGGCAGCAGCTACCCTCTGGTTTCCATTTTTTTCGCGCGCCTTCCTGGCTGCCTGATTGAGTTCAAACATCTTTAGTACCCTTTGGGCTTGTACAGAGGAGCGACTACTTTCTAAGAACTTATCTGCTAGCAATTCAAATAGGTGCCAGCCACTTCTCCCAACCAGCCAGAGCACAATTAGGCCAATTGTCAACGTGATCAGAACCTGTGCCAGCTGTGTCATTTGAATCGCCGTCTTGCTGTTTTGGTGGTTTGCTGGGGATGCGCATCAACGTTTTTCATGCGGTCTAGACCGATTCTGCAGTCCATGCTTGGTACACGACAACTGGCCGCCCCATGATCTTGGCCGAGCAGCTTCAGGAGGGATTGGAGCAAGAGCTTCGTTTGATGGCCGGGAAATCCGTGGCCGAAATGCTGAATCAACACCAGGTACTGCCTAAGCTGGCACGCCAGCTGGTTACTGAAAAGCTAATCTCAGCCCAGCAGCTCAGCCCCCTTGAGCAGGCCGAACTGCTAGAGCAGCTTTGGCAGGGTGTAAATCTACCAAAACCCCAGAGCCTTGAGGGGGATTGGTGGGAGGCGTTGCCCACTGAGGTTCAGGCTCCCCTACGCCAGCGCTGCGATCAACTCAAGCTCGCTAAGTATGTTGCTGATCGTTATGCGGAGCAGCTAGAACCCTATTTCCTTCAGCGCCGAGCTGATTTGGAGCAGGTTGTTTATGGTGTTATCCGCTTGCGAAGTCAAGGGGTGGCGGAGGAAATGTATTTGCGTCTTGTGGAGGGCGAGGCAGACTTCACAGAATTAGCAAGAGTTCATTCCGTTGGAGATGAGCGTTATACCCATGGCCTAGTGGGTCCCATGCCTATCAGCCAGCCCCATTCCAGTTTGCGCCAGGTGTTAACGCGCCTAAAGGTTGGTGAACTTCACCCCCCCCTTAGGCTTGACCCCTGGTTTTTGTTGATCAGGCTTGAACACCGTCAACCAGCAAAGCTGGATGACCGCACTCGAGATCAACTCTTAAATGAGCTATTTGAGAAGGAGATTTCAGAGTTTCTTCGTCCTCAGTTAGAAGTAATTCTACCCAATCTTACCAAGTTTGTGGTATCTGCTTTCGAATGACTCAGCAATCCCAGTTGCTAGAGCTGCTGCGTTCCCTGCCATTCCTGACGGATCAACCCGATGAAATTCTTGCAGAACTAGCCGAAACATCTCAGCTATTGCGCTACCGCCTAGGCCAGCCGATTAGTCGGCTTGATCAGGCGCCAGAGCATCTGCTGCTTTTAATTCGGGGTACGGTGCGCCAAGTGGTTATGGCTGACCGACTTCCCCTGGGCCTAGCCACCATCCAGCGCCATGAGGTGGGGGCTGTTATTGCCTGGACACCATTGAGCTGTGGCCGATGTTGGGAGACTCTGATTGCTTCAACTGATCTAGTTGCATTGGCGGTGCCCCTTTCGGCGATGCAGGCTGCCATGGCTAAATCGCCATCCCTTGCTAGGCGTGTGCAGCATAGTGTTAATCCTGGAGAGCTATTTTCTGTTCTTGATGCCTATTTACAGAGTTTTCCACGGCTTCTTTCCAAGGAAGTAGTTGAGGCAGCAAAAAGTCTGGCAGGTGATGTAAAAGTTGCCAGCCTCTCCACGCTTGATTGGCAAAAGCTAGGACCTGATGGTCTGCGTAGGCAGTTGCCCCAGGACTATATTTGGCTTGTTTCATCTGGACCCCTTGCACTTGGCTCCGGCCCTGATGATCTTCTCCCTGATGGAGACTCTACTTTAGGTGTATCTAGGATTCGTTTGCTTGGCATAGGTAAGCAATCCCTTTCAGATCTTCTTGAACCTCCGCTCGCCCCAGATTCTCTACAGCAGCAGGATAATGAACCTACTCTCCTTCATAATTGGCAGCAAAATGAATTGCTGCAAAATAATCGTAACAGACCACTAGATTTAGATGCTGAGGCTGGTTCCCAGGAGTTTGAAAGTATCCGGGAGGCACCTGATCTACCCAGTAGTGTGCCGGAGGAGATCTCTGATCTCGATCATCTGCCGCTTACAGCCTTTCCATTCCATGAGGGTGTTGGCCCTTTAGAAAGCCCTGTATCGGCCTTTCGTATGCTGGCCGACCATCTCGGTCTACCCTTCCGCCGTGAGCTTTTTAGGCGTGTATTTGGCGATCAAGTAAAGCGCCATGGTGAGGCCTCCCTTGCCCTCTGTGGTGCGGTGGCAGAGTCGATTGGGCTGCGAACCCAACTAATTGAGACAGACATTAAATCTATATCGCGCCTGGAACCACCTCTATTGCTGCGTTGGGGCAATGGTGTTGCCTTGATATATTGTTTCCGCAAGAAAAAGCTTGTTGTTGGAATTCCGGCGGTTGGGGTGCAAGAACTCAGCCTTGAGGAGTTAAAGGAGCAGTGGGGCAGCGAGGGAGAGGTCCTTACCTTAAAGGCTGATTCACTTACGCCAAAGCGAAAATTTGGCTTTGGTTGGTTTCTACCTTCGCTGCGACAACACCGTTCGGTGTTGATCGAAGTGCTGCTAGCTAGCTTCTTTGTGCAGCTGTTTGGCTTGGTTAATCCTCTGCTTATTCAACAGGTAATCGACAAAGCAATTATTAATTCCAGTCCTGACGCCCTTGGTGTGCTTGGCCTGCTATTGGTAGTTTTTGCATTGTTTGAGGGTTTGCTTCTTTGCCTACGCACTTTCCTGTTTGTAGATACAACTAATCGGATTGATCTTTCCCTTGGTACGCTTATCATTGATCATTTGTTGCGGTTGCCTATGAGTTATTTTGACCGCCGCCCCGTGGGGGAGGTGGCGAGTCGAATTGGTGAACTGGAAAAGGTTCGTAGTTTTCTCACAGGCACCGCCCTTACAGCCATACTTGATGCGGTTTTCTCGTTGCTTTATATAGTTGTGATGCTTATCTATAGCTGGCAACTCACCATTTTAACCCTTGCAGTGATTCCAGTTTTAATGGCGCTTACTTTTGCTGTAGCACCAATGGTGCGCAGTCAGATCCAAAATAGAGCGGTCTCTAGTGCCCGCACCCAGAGTCACCTTGTGGAGGTGCTTAGCAGCATGATGACAGTAAAAGCTCAGAACATTGAATTGCGTAGCCGCTGGAAATGGCAGGACTTATATACAGATTATGTTGCAGAAGGCTTTGATAATACTCTTCTCAGTACAACCGCTGGCAGTATAAATGGATTCCTAAATAAGCTTTCCAGCTTGCTAGTGATTTGGGGCGGTGCCTATCTTGTTTTACAGGGTGATCTAAGCCTTGGCGGACTTATAGCCTTTAGAATCATTGCTGGCTATGTGACTGGGCCCTTGCTTAGAATGTCGTCTATTTGGCAGAATGTGCAGGAAACAGCTCTTTCCCTTGAGCGGTTAAGTGATGTGATAGACCACCCTCAGGAGGCCCCAGAGGATAATAGCCGCAGAATCAACATGGCCCCAGTTGATGGAAATATTGAATTTAGAAATATTGAATTTCGTTATAAGGCCTCTTCACCTTTATTGCTGAAAGGGGTTAATCTCGAGATCAAAGCTGGTTCTTTTGTTGGTATTGTTGGTCTAAGTGGTAGTGGTAAAAGTACGCTTACAAAGCTTGTCTCCAGATTATATGAGGCAGAGAAGGGTACAGTTCTAGTAGATGGTATTGATATAAGTAAGGTTGAGCTATATTCCCTGCGTCGCCAACTGGGCATTGTTCCCCAAGACACTGTGCTATTTGAGGGTTCTGTTGAGGAAAATATTGCCCTTACTAACCCGGAGGCCAGCACTGAGGAGATTGTTGAGGCGGCAAAAATTGCCTGTGCCCATGACTTCATTATGGGATTACCTGCGGGTTATTCCCAGCAGGTTGGTGAACGTGGCAGTGGCCTCTCAGGTGGTCAACGCCAGCGTATAGCCATAGCCCGAACAATTCTTCAAAAGCCACGACTGCTGATTATGGATGAGGCTACTTCAGCACTTGATTACCAGACGGAGAGAGTTGTGAGTGAGAACTTGATGCGCTCCCTGCGGGGCAGAACTGTGTTATTTATTACTCACCGTCTTGCTTCAATTAGTAATGCAGACCAGATTGTTGTAATGGGTGATGGTGTGGTTGTTGAAACGGGAACCCATCAAGAACTGATGGATTCCCGTGGGGTTTACTACGCTCTTTATCGGCAACAGGGTAGATCATCATCCTCATCTTCCCATGCTCCTGATGTAGCTACTGCAGCCCTGAGCCTCGCGGTGCCTCGATCTTCCCTATGACACAAGTAGCCACCGGCCGTCCTCGGCGTAGAACTACTTTACCGCGCAGCACTCGTAACTGGAGTAGAGGCATTGTTTGGAGCTTGATTGGACTTACTAGTTTTGCAGCTATTTATGCTTCAATGGCTCGGATAGAAAACTCTGCGACGGCAACAGGCCAGCTAGATCCGGTGGGTGGCATCACTAATGTTTCGGCTCCGTTTAACGGTATTGTATATGAAGTGAGCATAAAGGAGGGACAGCACGTTGAATCGGGTCAGCTTCTACTTAAGCTTCTGGATGAGGCTGGTGATCTGCAGCTTAGTGATCTAAAGCTGATCCACAGGCAGTGGACCCAGCAGGTGTTGTTGTTGGCTAAACAATTGGGAATTAAGCCTGCAACAATACTCAGCAAATCCCCTTTGGCTGATACTAATACTACTGTTGATGCAGCGGCTGAATTGTCTGATCGCCGGCTTGAGGTAAAACTGCGCCAGTTGTCTGCTGCTCAAGAACTTGAGCGAACTAAACTCAATGAGTCTCAGCAAGCTTCTGATTTGGCTGGCCTGCGTAGGAAGCTTGTTATTAATCAGAGCATTACTGTGCGTATGCGGAAACTTGTTCAGCAGGGAGCCTTGGCAAAAATTGAACTTGAGCGCCAGATTGAGAAGGAAATTGAAATTAGTACCGCTGTTCAGCGTACCGCTAAAGAACATCTTTCCGCTGTACATAGAATTCAAGAGAGTGCTTTGCAGGCTGCCCATATACCCATAGAAGATCGAAAGCAGGTTTATTCACAATATAATAACGCGGTTCAGCAGTTGGCCCAAGTTGATCATAATTTAGCTGACCATCGTCAAAAAATTGCTCTACAGCAGGTCAAGGCGCCAGTTTCTGGTAGGGTTTTTCAACTGTCAGCTAAGCAGGGTGAGGTTACTGGCCCTTCACGACCGGCGTTGCAGATTGTGCCTGAAACCCATCTCCAGGCAAAGGTTGCAATTGCAAATAAGGATATTAGTTTTGTTAAGGTTGGCATGCCCGTTGAGGTTCGCATTAATTCTTTGCCATTTACAGATTATGGGGCCTTGCCCGGTAGATTGGTTCGTGTAGGCGCTTTTTCTCTACCACCTGATCCCGCCCACCCCCAAGACTATTTTCCTGCGGTGGTAAGGCTTGAGCGCAACAGTATCGTTCGCAAGGGTAAGAGCTATAAGCTAGATGCAGGTATGGGGATTACTGCCTTGATTAAGTTGAACTCCCGGCCCGCAATTTCAGTTATTAGTGATCGTATTGCTGCCTTTTTTGACTCCACCAAGTCTATCCGTTGAAATTTCTGATTTGGTGATTCTATTGTTTGTTAATTACTACTACTTGGCTGAGGTAATGTCCCACCACTGATCTGGGCAATGGCCTGAGCTGTTCCCATTCCGTGGGCACCAAGTAGCAGCAATATATCAGGATCTTGACCGGATCCATCGCTGGCGATTGCAAGTTGTTTTGTGCCATCGTGCATGCCGCTCAACAATTGCTCAAGGGGAGCGATGGGTAGAAGGGCGGCATCTCCTATGCCAGCAGTTCCTATTTTGGCTGTTGGGATATTTAGTATGCCATCTGTCGATATCCAGCCCAAGCGATCATGGTTATTTTGTGCAGCTGAAAGATCTAAATCTATTAGGGTTGCTAGGCCACTGTTGCCATCCCAACTGGCAGGGGCTATGGCTTCTAGATTATTGAAGAGGAAGAGATCATTTCCATCATTTCCAGCTAGATATGGGCCACCACTGCTATTGCTTAACCAAGGACTCCAGCGCAATAGGATTAGGTCGTCTCCCCCATGGCCTTGGATGCCGTTGCTTAGGCCTGATCCAAATAGTTTGTCGTTACCCTCTCCCCCAACAATTTCCTCAAATCCGGTAATTGAGCCGATTCCTGAAGCCTTGCCTAAATCTAAATCTACCTCTGCTGTGCTGGTCCAGCTGCTGAAGTTAAGTTGATCCATACCTTTGCCTCCGATTAGCTGACCCGTAAGTCCTCCCGGCTTTTCCATCAGAACCACGTCATTGCCACCCCCTAGATCTAGCCCCTCTAGATCACGAAACTGGATGTTGTTTATTAGTCCTGAATTTGGGCTGCTTATTCTTACTATCTCTCTGCTTGTATTGTCGGCAATATGCAGGCTGTCTGTACCTTGCCCTGCATTTATTTGACCGACAAGACCCAGGCTAGACACTGTTATATTGTCATCCCCTGTGGTGCCAGATAATATTCCCCCCTCCAGGTTCTGTATTCTAATTGATGTTGTTCCCGATGATAGGATCTGACTGCTGCCTTCCAGTGGTTGATCAAGACGTACTGTATTATTTCCCGACCCCATATCGATAATTGAATCAATTATTCGGCCATTGACCACCAATGTGTCATCTCCATCTCCCATGTCTATGCTGCTATTTACCATCCCAATTCGTTCCAGATTAATTGAGGTACTGGAGGCAGTGAGTAGTGGCCCAATTGCTTCATCGATATTTGTGTCTATTACAGTGCTAATCGATATGTTGTCGTTTCCGCTGCCACTGTTGATTATGCTGTTATCCATGCCGATTGCTTCTGCTTTTAGGTTGAAGCTCCAACTGCTTGCCTCTGGTGTGTTGCCCAGGCTAAAGTCAAGTCCGGCCATGTCAGCCTTGCTTTGTTGATTGGCAAATCCACTTAGTATTGTTATCTGATCATCGCCATTGCCCAGTATTGCTGAGCTATCTTTCATACCTCTTGTGGCCAGGTCAAAGTTTAGATCAGCTTTATTGCTATTGCCTAGACCCATAAATTTAAGGCCGAGTAGGGCCTCTAGATTTACTAGATCTTGCCCTGCTTTTGTGTTTAGTATGCTGCCATCCAGGGCGCTTGTGGTATCAACTATATTACAGCTTGCAAATGCTCCAGACTGAAGACAAAGATTTAGTAGTTCGTTTGCGCTGATGGTGATCAGGTCATTTGCATTGCCGCTTGTTATAATGCTATCGAAGGATGCTGCGTGGTCAGCATTTTGGTCGATGCTCGCATCGTTATAAAGTGAATTAGCCAGGGTCTGGAATATTCTTTCGCTATGTAGATCATTTGTCCAATTGGTTGGCAGTGCCGCTGCCTTGAAGCCTACGGTTGAGAAGGCAATCCCTCGCTGTTTACCGTCATTCTGGGCGTTGGCTACTTGATCTAGGCTATTTGCTACTACTTGGGGATCCGTTCTTACGAGTATAAATATTCCCTGGGGAATTTCTACGGCTGGGCTTGGATCTGGCTGCGGATTTGGATTAGGATCTGGTTTTGGGATTGGTTTTGGCCCCACCGGAGTGGGATCAGAATTAGCATTAATTGCTTCATTGTTACTGTTAGGTTGGTAGGTTGCTGAACTTATGGCACTGCTGCTACCCCTCAAGTCAAACTGAAGCCCTGTATTTAGCAGTGGCTCCCGGCCATTTTGGCTCGGCTGTAATGGTATAAGGTTATTGTTATTATTTCCTGCCTGGCTTAGGCCGTCACCTCCCTGGCTAGGATCTAATCCTGCTGCTGTCCCTTGGCCGAGGGCCAAGTCTTGCAGTGGTTTAATTGGTATTGATCCAGTATTTGTAAGAAATTCACCCAGATCTGTGGGGCCTGTTTCTTCAAGCGGCCCAGCCCCTTGATTGGTACGAAAGGCTGCCTGGGCAATATCCTCTATCAGGAAGAGAAGCAGAACCCCTAGGGCGGTGCCGCTTAGCACGCCCTCCAGGCTCACCCTTTGGCCATCTTGCTTCAGGGAGGCGGCTTCTAAAATTTGGTCCAGCTTGGCCTTGATGACCTTGAACTCCCTAGGAAACCCTAGGTTTATTTTCGCTGTTTAGTTGCCAATATATGCAGCCTTGACCAGCTTTCCTCCTCTGTCCATCGCAGTGATTATGGGTTTTTCCTTTAGCGGCGATGCGCATCGCCTCAAGCAAATGGCTATTTTTTGGCTGATTTAGGCTTCACTATTGATAAGCTCGTTAATTTTATTGCCATGGGGTAATTTAAGTTGGTTTTGGCTGGTATCTTTTTCATCCTTAAGGGCCTGGTCAGATTGACCCATTAATTCCTCTACTGAACTGGCGTCGTCTGGATATAGGGCAATGCCTGTGATAATGCTTGGGATGTAGTTTTCCTCCCCAAATTGATAGGGGATGCTAATTCTGGAGGCAATGCGCTCAACAACCATCTCAGCCATTTGCCTAGACTTTACGCCTTGCGCTAATAAAATAAACTGGTCATCGCCAAGCCGCGTGAGAGTGTCTGAATTGCGCAGGGATCCTTTCATCCTTGTAGATAATTCAACAAGTAATTTTTCAGCCGCATTGTGTCCATAGCGATCACTATATGCGCGGAACTCTTTGATGTCTATTCTTACCAGGGCAAGTACCTCTTTATTACGATCTGCCAGAAAAATTGCCACCTCAATTCGATCTAGAAGTAATACGCGATTTGGTAAGCCGGTTAGAGGATCATGGGTGGCTAGATGCTCGGCCCGATTCTTGGCATTTCTTAATTCATTTTCCCTGCTTTTGAATCTTGAAATGTCAATAGCATGTACAAATATACCTTGTATCTCGCCGTTCTCAACGTAGGGTGCATAGGTAGCTAGAACGATTCGCACCATGCCACTTGTTGATTTAATCTCATGCTCAAATTCCTGTCGTTCACCTGTGTAGGCAGCCCTAAGCTGACCATGAACTTGCTGATAGGTTGGTCCGAGCACATCTTGGAGGCTATTCCCAATTAGTTCTTCGTTAGATTTGCCAAGCCATTCACAATGGGTTGAGTTAGCATAGGTACAGTTTTCTTTGTTATCCCAATAGCCAACAAGTACATCCAGGTTTTGGACGAGCTTAGGTAGAATTTTATTTTGCATTGGCTTGGTTGGCGGCTCTATGCTAGTAAAGTATAGCATTGCATAGCCATTGCCGCAGGGGGGCCGGCGGCTGCAAGGGTTTTCAAGGCTAAATTTTGGCCCTTTTTGAATACCCTATTATAGGTAAGTCTAGGCTATATTTCTAGAAGAATAATGTTGCTGCTCCTTGGCGCCAAAAGCTCAGCTTAATGTGTTGATTGACCAGCCTCTACTGCAGAGGCTTAAGCAGAAGGCCTCTGACGAGGGCCGGTCAGTGAGTTCCTTTGTGACAAGGGCAATCATAAGTGCTCTTGACAGCTTGCCTGATCCCACCAGCACTGAGGAACGACTATTGCAGATTGAGCGTCGTCTTATTGAGATTGAAAACTATAAGGAAGACCTATAGAAGAGGTTGCTTGGATAGTTTATGCTTGTTGGCTTAGTGGGCTGTCAAATGCAAGCCCGGCAACAGGGGTTTCACGCTCAAAATCAAGCCATTTGACCGTAACTTGAATGGGGGCTAGCTGGTTACCATTGCTGTCTGGAAGTGACATGCGTAGTTGTTGATCAACACTGATCCCATGTCTCTCATTTAGCATTACGCTTACGCCACCTGATCCCAGGTCTGCGATCTCTACCACAATTGAATGTGATTGGTCAGCAAGGTACAGATATGCCTTTATTTTCGAATCCAGCATTCGCCTAGTGTAACGCCGTCGCTTTAAGGGAATGTCTGTTTCGTCCATGGACTCTAGGGGTGGCTATTTATGCCTGATTTAAATTTTAACATATTTCTTGCCAGGCTCCCCTGGAAAGCCCGATGCTTTCGAAGCGAACCCGCTTGTATTCCTGCTGCTTGACAGTGGCAGCAAGACAAGACTCAAAGGAGACTGGTGGTTGAACCCAGTCGCTTGGCTTCTGTAATTGTTGTCACCTGATCATTACGGGGCAATATCGTTTTAATTGGCTCAGTACAAGCTTTGACAACCTTTCCTAGTTAGCTCACCCATAAGGGGCTGGCTGGTTTTGGAGATCTATGGCTCTCTGCAAGGCCCTTGATTCCCTTTAGATTCAACTCACTTAATTTGTTTTTATCAAGCATAATAAAGGATTGGAATTACGATAAACTCAGGATCTTCGTAGCGGATGACACCATGCGATTCAGGAATTGATGATTGGCTTGCTTAAGCAATATTGCAGGGGTAAGTGACGCAGCCACTGGCTAACTTGTAATCAAGCAAATATTGCAGTAATGCGATTTGAATCTTTCCGCCCAGCCCGAATGGTTTGCACGGTTTTAATGAATTCCTTAGGCCCAGGTTCTCTGGGAAGAGAGCCTTCTATGATTCTCCATTCTTTGCGAGATTCTCTGTTGTACGGCTTGCTCTTCTTTTCGGTTTGCAAGATGCTGCTTTAATAATGTTGTTACTAATGAATTTATTGTTTCTTCCTCTTCCAGGGCAATTAGTTTTAGTTCACGATGAAGGCCACGGGAAATTTGCAGTGAAAGCCTTTTGAGCTGCGGCTCGCAGCCATTTTCTGTTGAAACAAGGCCTTGAGCAATCTCGGTGTAGGTCATCGCTAGGGGGTAGTCAATGTGACTAATTAGTCGGGTGACAATGCGGTGAATGCGCTGCTTGGTGCAGCGGATCTGCCGCATACCTAGTATTTAGGATGGCCTAGGATTGTCTTCATTATCTGTGCCAGATGCAAAACTGGCACACCAGCCTCCCTTTACTGCGCAGAGCCGTGCATATCTCTGTCCTTGCCTTCATCCAAGTGGTCGCGCAGTAGACCCAGGATCAGCTCGGTAATGGTGCATTCCCGTTCTGCTGCATGGCGTTTCAGTTGCTTGTGCAGATGCTTGTTGATCAGCACCGATAGCTTTTTGAATTCTTTTTCAGCTACGGCGCTTTGCTCCTGATCGGTGTAGGCCATGAATGTGGCTGTGTCGGCAGTTCCTTGCTGCCTGGCGAGGCCATTGGAATGGTTGGTGGGCATCGCGGTGCCTAGGGCGAACTAGCAATCTCTAGCCCGGCCCGGCTTCAGGGGCTGCATGGATGCCGGTAATGTGCATCTGCGCAGGATTGTTTTTGCGATGATTCGCAGATGCAAGCGAATGCTTTGCCCCAGCGCAGCAAAGTAAGCAAGTGATTGACTGTTCTTTGCTTTTCTATGACACTTGGTTTTGAAGGCACGTTCAAGCCTCCCTGTCAGTTTGGTACTGCAGTTTGCTTGCAAAACCATTGTTGAGGTGCTATGGGCTCGATTTTTGGTTCTGATATCGATAATCCTGGTTTAGCTTTCAGTAGCAGATATAACCATCCAGTGCCCAGCGAACCGCTCACTGCCAGGGAAGCACAGGTGTTTCAGCTGCTCGGTAAGGGTATGACCAATCGCGAGATTGCCGCCGAGCTGGCCATCTCAATTAGCACTGCCGAAACTCATCGCAGGAACATTGCCCGTAAGTTTGGCTTCAGTGGGTCGAAGTTGATCCATGTGGCCTCCTTGAGTTGTTGAATCCGCCACCCATCGTTGGGCTGCCGCCTTGGGCCGTGGGCATTAGGTCACCAAGCTTTGCTGAGGTGCGCTGCAGAGTTGCCTCAACCTTTCTACGGTCAAGCCACTCTTGATATCTCGATGCTTACTGCCCCCCAGCCCACGCCATGGCAACATTTCTGCTCCAAGGCATCTATCCGCTTGGTGAAAAATTGAGGGGCCTGGGCACTCCACCTCGGGCGCTGCTGCTGGGGATATTGCTGGGAACACTCTTGGGTTCGCTGCTGGGGCTGGCCGGCGCTCGCTGGTGGCGCCTGAAACCGGCCGGGGCACCCTTCGCCCAGGGCCAGGGACTGCAGCCATCGCTGGCCGCCAATACCGCGGCGGCCCGCCGTTGTGCCCGCCTCCTCGGCACTACAGAAGTGCTAACCCTGGCGGACCCCAGTAATTACGGAGAGCGCCGCCGCCGCGACCAGGCCGGTGGCCGGGTGCCCGCGGCCCCCTCCCTGGTGGTGCTGCATGAAACCGTGCTCTCCCTGCCAGACACCCTGCGGCTGTTTCAAACCCCCCACCCCCGCGACGCGGACCAGGCCAGTTATCACCTCTTGATTGCTAATAACGGAACGCTGTTTCGCCTGGTGCCGGATCAGAAGCGGGCCTTTGGGGCGGGCTGGAGTGCCTGGGGGGACGCCACGATCCGCCATCGGCTTGGTGATACCCCCCTCGCCGCTGGTTCGATTAACAATGTGGCCCTGCATGTGAGCCTGGAAAGCCCCGTCGATGGCCGTGGTGATGGCGATGGCCATGCTGGTTACAGCACCAGCCAATACCGCAGCCTTGCCCAACAGGTGTTGCTATGGCAGCTCCGTTGGGGCATTCCGATGCGTCGGGTTAGCACCCATAACGCCGTGGACCGCAGCCACAGCCGCCGCGACCCCCGCAGTTTCCGCTGGGAGCGGTTTGATCAGGCCTGGCGCCAGGCGGCCCAGCGCTGTGGGGTGCCGGAGCGCTATGGCCTCGAGGCCCGTTGATTAGCCCCTACTGGTTTGACGGCGCAGCTCTTCCAGGTTGTCTTCGTAGAAGCTCACCAGCTCATTGAGTTCCTTCACCGGCTGGCCGTAGAAGCTGGAGGCCGCCAGGGTGGGCAGGGAGGCCCATTCCGCTGAGAGCTTTGCCACCAGGGCGGGGGTGAGCTTGCCGCCATCGGCCTCGGCCAGGGCCTGGCGTTGATCGATCAGGTAGAGGGCGGCCTGGTCTTGGCTGCTGGGGCCGAAATCAGGCAGTTTCAGCCTCGCTGCGGCCAGGGCCCAGGTGCTGGGCATGAACTGGTAGGCACCGGCGGCGGCGCTGGCATAGCGCTTCACCACCACTACGTCTGGGTGCTTGGCCAGGCTTTTGAATTCAGCGCCGCCATAGAGCACTCGATAGCCCCGGCTGGATCCGTTCCTCCAGGTGCCTTCGGCGTAGCGGATCGTGTTGAGTAATGCCTGACGTTCTGGCGTGATCGCATAGGTGGGCTTGGGTCGCTGCGCGGGCACGGTATGGCTGCTGCTGGCGCTGCTGGTGGCGGGGCTCGGGGCGCTGGCGAGGGAGAGGCTGGCACCGATGGCACAACAGCTCAGCCCCAGGCCTGCCCTGAGTCTCTTGGCCAAATGCATGTGATCTTGTTGAGTCTTGTGAGCCCAACCAGTGTTCCCCCTGAAAACCGACTATTTGCATTTGCCCATCTGGGGGTTGCTTATGCGACCGCGATGTGCAAGCGCCTCGACTGGGTCCAGGCTGGGACAAGCTAGATCAGTGGGTCCCAGGGGTCTTAATGGCTTTTCGGCGGTTTGCTCTCAGGCGCTTCCGGCCAGGGGATCCCTGGCCGTTGGGGCGATTAATCTATAAGTGCTTCTTATCTTTCTGTTAAGGCGCGATCAGTGGGCCAGGGGATTTGACAAGCCCCTGCTTAGGGGAAAGTGAGAAAACCCATCGCCTGTTTCAGCCGCGCCAGGGTGCCGGCAGCCACCGCCGTGGCCCGTTCCCGCCCCTGGGCCAGCACCAGGTCCAGCTGGGCTGGATCGGCACTGATCTCCGCATAGCGCTCCTGCACTGGCCGCAACGCTTCCACCACCGTTTCCGCCAACAGCGGTTTAAAAGTTCCCCAACCCATCGCTGCACATTCAGCGGCGGCCTCCCCCCGGCCCTTGCCACTCAACAGGGCGTAGAGCCCCAGCAGGTTGGCCGCCTCGGGCCGTTCGGGGTTATCAAATTCGAGGCCGATCACCGGGTCGGTTTTGGCGCGCTTGATCTTTTTAGTGATCAACTCAGGGGGATCGAGCAGATTGATCCGCGAGCCTTCGTTGGGGTCGCTCTTGCTCATCTTGGCGCTGCCATCGGTGAGACTCATCACCCGCGCCCCATCGCGCAGGATCAAAGGTTTGGGCACCTTCAGCAGCGGCTGCTCCTCGCTGCCAAAGCGACTATTTACCCGTTGCTGGGCGATGTCACGGGCCAATTCCAGGTGTTGTTTTTGGTCTTCCCCCACCGGCACCTGGTCGGCGTCATAGAGAAGGATGTCTGCGGCCATCAACACCGGGTAATCAAGCAGCCCCACCGAAACGTTGTCGCCCTGCTTCAGCGCCTTTTCCTTGAACTGGATCATCCGCTCCAGCCAGTTCAGCGGCGTTAGGCAGTTGAGCAGCCAGCAGAGTTCCGCATGGGCAGGCACCTGGCTCTGCACAAATACGGTGGAGCGCTGGGGATCAATGCCGCAGGCCAAATAGAGCGCTGCCGTGGAACGGGTTTGCTGCGCCAGCAGGGCAGGCTCGTGGGGCACGGTGATCGCGTGCAGGTCCACCACACAAAAGAAGGTGTCGTGGCTGTCTTGGAGCTCCACCCAGTTGCGGATTGCCCCCAGCCAGTTGCCCAGGTGCAGGGACCCGGTGGGTTGCACGCCGGAGAGAACCCTGGGCTTAGTCATCACGCCTGGCTTGCTTCCTCAGGGGCAGCTTCTTCGCTAGCAACTTCTTCGCTAGCAATTGCTTCGCTGGCAACGGCTTCATCAGCAACTAAATCGCTAATAAGCTCTTCGCCCACCACTGCTTCGCCAGCCAGCTCAGCATCGGCTAGCTCAGGGGCGATTTCCACAACTTCCTCCTGCACCGCAGGCTTACTGGGCCGGGCGAAGGGGTCCGGCCGGGCACCCCGTTGGCTGGCGCCAGCACCGATCACGCGCCGCTCACCGCGTTCAGGGCGCTCGCCCCGATCACGGCCCTCGCCCCGCTCAGTACGTTCGGGCCGGCTGCCGGCCTGCTGTTGTTGTTGGGCCACGATTTCGGCCAGGGCCCCCTGCTCCAGCAGCTGGGCCACGGTGCGCAGGGAGAAGCCCAGCACAGCCACGGTGGAGCGCAGCTGCAGGGCGTCTTGGATGCTGCGGGCGGCCCGCAGCTCGTTGTCACTCAGCCGGATCCGGAAACCGCCGCTTTCGCGATCACCGCCACCGCCGCCGCCACCCCGGCGTCCTGAGCCCTCACGGCGAGTGCCTTCGGGGCGACCCCCTTCCTGGCCTTCGCCAGCGCCCTGGCCCCAGTTATCGCGGTCCTGATCGGACATGACGCCGTTGTTCATTGCAGCCCATCAGTGTGGCGCATCGCCGGAGGCTTGGCCTGGGTACCAGTGGCAGCTGAGCCGTTGGGGGTCTTGGGGGCGGGGCATTACCAGCAGTGGCAGCTCAGCTGCCGCGGCTTCGATCCCCTGGCGGTAACGGCTCACCAGGCTGAGGTATTCCTCAAGGCTCCAGAGCTGCTGCGGTTGCTGCTGCACCTCCCAGTAGCGCCGCAGGGCCCGATGGCAGGCATCCGCTCCAAATTCCTCCCAACAGCTCTGCTCCGCCTCGGCCACGGGGATGCCGCCATCTAGAAGCTGCCTGAAACGCACTAATTCCGGTGCGTGGGCACTGCTATCTACGGGTAGCCGCGCCAGTAATTGGCTCACGGGCAGGGTTTCCAACCTCAGCCAGCAACGGTTCAGCAGCAGCACCGGCAACTTTCCATGCCATTGCTGTTCCCGTTGAATTTGCCGTTGGCAGCGTTGCAGTTGCTCCTGCAGGCGCTGTAGCAGGGGCAGGGGGCTGTCTCGGGGCGGCCGCTCCAAGGGGGAGTTCCGGAGGTGGGGGCCTTGCCATTCTGGGGGCGTCGCTTAGACAAGTCGAAACTCCGTTGCTGCCATGGCCCTGCTGCCGGAACGCCTACCCCTGCGCCCCGCCCTGGCCGCCTCGGTATTACTGGGGGGTGGCCTACTGGCTGGCGAGCTGCTGCATGGCTTGGGGGGCTCCCTGGGGCTGGCGGCGTTGGCGGGCCTAGGTATCTGGTTTCTCCAGGGCCGTGGCCGCAAGCCGGCGGATCGCTTGCCTAGCTCACCGGAGGCGCTGCTGGCCCATTGCCGGGGTTTGTTGCAGCAATTTGAGGCGCTGGAGCTGGCCGTGGAACCGCGGCAGCAGCAATTAACGGCCTTGCTGGCGCTGGGCGAACGCCAGCAGTGCCATGTGGGCCTGGTGGGGGCGGCCCCCAGCCCAGAGCATTGGCAGCTGTTTCAGCAGCAGTTGCAGGGGCGCAGGCCGGTGCTGTTGCATCGGGCCGAGCCCTTCCCCCTGGTGCCTGAGCAATGGTGCTGGCCGGAGCAGCTGCTGCACTGTGATCAGGTGCTTTATCTATTGGGGGAGCAGGCCAGCGCCGCAGACCTGCGCTGGTTGCAGGCGGCCCCAGCTGAATTGCCCCTGTTGTTGCTTAGTAACTGTGAAGCAGGAGAACTTTGGGAACAGCGGCGCCTGGAGTTGCAGGCCCAGCTGGGGGACAGCCGCCCCCTGGCCAGGGTCGGCGAGTCGCTACCCCTTGAACTGTTAGGCCTCGAGCGCCAGCGCCGCAGCACCCAGCTGCGCTGTCTGCGGCAGCTGCAGGGCCAATGGCAGGGGTTGTTGGAGCAGGCCCGCCGGGACCGCTTGCAACCGTTGGTGCTGCGCAGCCAGTGGCTGGTGGCGGCGGCGGTATTTGTGTCGCCGCTGCCCACCGCTGATTTGTTGCTGGTTACGGCGGTGAATGGCTTGCTGCTTAAGGAAATGGCCGAGCTCTGGCAGTGCCAATGGACTGGCGAGCAACTGCAGGCGGCGGCCCTGGAATTAGGCCGCACGGCCCTGGGTTTGGGGGCGTTGGAGTGGGGCAGCCAGGCCCTGGCGGGGCTGCTCAAGCTCCATGGGGTCACCTGGTTGGTGGGGGGCAGTCTCCAGGCCCTGGCGGCGGCCTATTTCACCCGGGTGCTGGCCCGTTCCATGGCCGATTACCTCGCCCTGGCGGCAGGGGTGACGGAGGCGGAACTGCCGGCCCTGCGCCAGCAGTTGCCGCTGCTGGTGGCCAGGGCCTCGGAGGCGGAACGGCTCGACTGGCAGGGTTTTGCCCAGCAGGCGCAGCAATGGTTGCGGCAGCAGCAACCAATACTTAATACTCGTTTACTTAACGGGTCTTTACTTAACGGGTCTTCAAGAACTTCTGCAAACTTTTCCTGAGGAGTGGCTTCGGCTTCCTAAATTGACGCTGTCAGCCCTATGGGTTGATATCCATCTCCTACCTCCGTACTCATGACTACTGCTGTACGCAGCGGTCGCTCCAGTGGCTGGGCCAGCTTCTGTGAGTGGGTCACCAGCACCGACAACCGCATTTATGTGGGTTGGTTTGGTGTGTTGATGATCCCCTGTCTTCTGACAGCGACCACCTGTTTCATCATTGCCTTTATTGCCGCTCCCCCCGTTGACATCGACGGTATCCGTGAGCCCGTTGCCGGCAGCCTGATCTACGGCAACAACATCATTTCCGGCGCTGTGGTGCCCTCCAGCAACGCCATCGGCCTGCACCTCTACCCGATTTGGGAAGCCGCCAGCCTCGATGAGTGGCTCTACAACGGTGGCCCTTTCCAGCTGGTGGTTTTCCACTTCCTGATCGGTATTTCTGCCTACATGGGTCGCCAATGGGAGCTTTCCTATCGGCTCGGCATGCGCCCCTGGATCTGCGTTGCCTACAGCGCCCCTCTTTCGGCTGCCTTTGCGGTGTTCTTGATCTATCCCTTGGGTCAAGGTTCCTTCTCCGATGCCATGCCCCTGGGCATCAGCGGCACCTTCAACTACATGTTGGTGTTCCAGGCTGAGCACAACATCCTGATGCACCCCTTCCACATGTTGGGTGTGGCCGGTGTCTTTGGTGGCAGCCTGTTCTCTGCCATGCACGGCTCCCTGGTGACCTCCTCCCTGGTGCGTGAAACCACTGAGAGCGAGTCGCAAAACTACGGCTATAAGTTTGGCCAAGAAGAAGAGACCTACAACATCGTGGCTGCCCACGGTTACTTTGGTCGCTTGATCTTCCAATACGCCAGCTTCAACAACAGCCGC
>Ga0114977_10000641_pt1 | contig 23109 bp, 26 predicted proteins | sample S_130805_MF_Meta_FD_87026 | JGI IMG/M metagenome (GOLD analysis project Ga0114977, IMG submission 87026) | Freshwater microbial communities from Lake Simoncouche, Canada to study carbon cycling - S_130805_MF_MetaG | ecosystem: Environmental > Aquatic > Freshwater > Lake | place: Lake...
CATGCCAATAAGTTTGTAACATCATATAAAAAGAGTCATGCTTTGGAATTTATTCAATTATCAGAAGATTCTAGTAAAAAATATGATTTTGTATTGTTTGGTGATAATATTTACCCATTACATTATCATTATGCTTCGGACGATTTAGATGAATGTTATTCATTATTGGAACGGTTACATGATAAAGATTATGCCGTATTAGATGAGATGATTTATGAATCAGGATTAACGTACTGGCTTAAAGATGAAGACTAATACCTCTAATCATATTTTGATATTTGACATGTCTAATATGTTATATAAGACATTTTATGTTAATAGTAAAGAATCTGATGAGGAGGTTTTAATTCAATTGGCATTTACATCTAGTTTTGCTACATTGAACAAATATTATAAGATGTATAAACCTACTAAGGTAATATTTGCATTTGATAGGACTAATTGGAGAGCAGTATATACACAATCTGAAGAATGTTATTCTAAGAAATTGTATAAAGGTCATAGACGACAATCCATGACACCAGCACAGCAACAGATGTATTTAGTATTCAAACAGTTTATTTCTGAATTTGAAAATGTGATAAGAAACTGTACTGCTATTACATGTTTATCTGCTGATGGTTTAGAAGCTGATGATATTATTGCAGGTGTGTGTAGGGTATATGGCGGTGAGGATACTGCATCAGATAATGGGTGTACATTCCATGATGTAATAGATGACCATAGTGTTACCATTGTGAGTGCTGATAAGGATTTATTACAATTGCTACGATATAAAAATGTAGCATTAATTGACCCTGCTACTGGTAGAAATAGAACAGTTGAAAATACTGGTTTTGAATCGGTTGATTATTATCTATATGAGAAGTGTTTAACTGGTGACGCTGGTGATAATGTAGCATCTGCTTATCCTAGATATCGTAAAGCGAAGATTAAAGCAGCATTCAATGATGAATATTTGCATAATAATTTAATGCAAACAGAATGGACTGATATTGAGAATCGTGTGATAGTGGTTGGTGAAATGGTTAAAGAGAATAAACTATTAACTAATTTGACACACCAACCACATGATATTCAGGAAAAATTATGGCAAACTATTATTGATGGCTGTAATACTAAGAAACGTTATGACCATTTCAAATTCCTACAATTCTTAGGTAAATATGATTTGGTTATGGTAACGAAGTATATAGATTCTTATATGCCGATGTTGTCACTGAGGTGATTTAAGCCATTTAGGTGGTTGTAATCCTCTATTGATTTCAGTATCATCACCATTAGTAGTAGAATCAATAGTGTATCCAGTTGTTAAACCAATATAAATTAATGTGGCTATAGGCATATCAGCAGTGACTAAATTATTAGATAATGCACCGAATATGGCTATAGCTGCAGTAGTTAATGATGCTATAGTACCAAACACATTAATGCTACCAAACCATTGAGATAATGTTACTTGAGTTTCTGAACGTACTTTCTTCTTAGCATAATGACCAATCATACCAAAAATGGTAGCACATGAAAAAATCAATTCGTGCTGCGGTAGAAAATCCATTTCCAATCTCCGATAAAAATATATATTTATTAATTGGTATATATTTTTTTATCATGTTCACTTTTTAGCACTATAAATATCGACATAACAAACAGTTATTAATTTTTTTTAGGAGTTTTTTATGTCACAACAAGGTTATAAATTTATTGAATGGTTAGACTTAGATGGTAGTGGTCTATTAACAGAAGTCGCCATTATGAAAAGATTCCCATCAGGGGATGTTGTATTTTTTAAAGTAGGTGATTTGGATATCATTGATAAACAAAGATTAAGAAATATTATTACTAATAGAAATTCTTCATTATATGATGAATTATGGAAATTATGTGAGATTACAACATTAGGTAACGGCGTTAATGCATTATCATTTTTCTCACAATTAGCACAGATTAGACATCATAATGGTCAAATCACACCATTCAATTCTGGTAAGATTTCTGCACCACGTACCGCAGCACCAGTTAATTTTAGTGAGCCAACACCAGCAGAAGTAGCACCCAGTTTTGACCAAGTAGCAAAGCCTGCTGCAGCTAAAAAATAATCATTGGTAATTCATAAATACTGTAATTGATGGACTTAATTTAGTACAAAGGAGTGTACGATGTTTAATGAAGTTAATGATGAATGCGATATTGCATCTATATTGGAAGAAATGGAACGTGAAAATTCTGTTAGACACATTCTAATGAATGTTCCACCCAAACGAGATATAGATGCACTACTCGATGTTGAAAAACGGTGCGATTGGTGTGATGATATTATACCTATAGCACGTCAGAGAATTGTTTTAACTTTGCATAAAACGTGTGATTATTGTGTAGAGTGTCAACAATTGATGGAAAAACAAGATTTATTATATTGGGGATAACCTGTATGAGTTGTAAACAGTGTGGAAATTATTTAATCAAACTATCAGTAAAATGCTATGATAATGTTTCATTATCATCTGAAGACCCAAGATTGGTTGATTACGGCAATTTAGAATTTACTTACAAAGAAAATTTAGGTTTTACTTATGATGGCAAGGTTTTAGAATTATCTTATTGTTTACAATGTGGTAAAGTAGATAATACTTTCCCAGTAGCCATAAATGAATCTAAAAAATTAGAATCCCCCACAGTATATATTGGTGAAATGATTAAAAAATTTTACGACTATGTAATGTTGGGGGATACTAAACATGCTGATAAATTAATGCGACAATTGAGTGTCAGAATGTCACCATCAGATGTTTCTACTTTAGTAGAACTATGGGGTAATTATGAAGGCATTAAAAATGTATATCCACGATATATGGAATTTGATGAATGTGTTAATGAATTTGTTGACCGTTATAAAAAATATCAATTTATCTAAGGTGATGATATGTTATTAAGAGAAATTGTTAATGGTTTAGATTACGAACATAATGAATTAATCAAAAAGACTATCAGAAAATATGTGAATGACCCTCATGCACAGATTGATAGTGCGGTAGGATTAGTTAATAAAGTATATACTGAATTAGGGATTGAAAAACCTAAATTTAGTGATACTGAAAAATATGATGCTTATAATGATATCACTATCTTCGCGGTGAAAGAATTGCAAAAATCTATGGAAAAAGGTGTCCGTGACGATAGTTGGAAAATTACAAAAGATGATAGTCCATTTAACAAAGATACCTAATTATATTGACAATACTGCAATAACATAATATAATAATGCATATCATTATTTTAATGATATAAATAATAGTGTAATGTTTGAAAAAATTTTACGAATGATGTTAATTAAGTGACAACTAGTCTTGGAAAACGATTTGTCACAAAGTATAGATATTTTATACTTTGTATTTTTGTTTAATTGTATAGTGTTTACTTTAAAGTAGGTGAGAGTCCTATACCAAACACTGTCCACCTCATGCTCAGAACCATTGATGTTTAATGGTTAGTAGCATAAAGGAGATTTTTATGGTAAGAATTAGTTTTATGTTAGGGTGTATGTTATTTTCACCTGTTTTATTTGCTAAAGATGTTTCTAACAGTTTAGATAATGAAGTTAATTGTATAGTTAGAACGGTATTAGCCGAAGGTGAAAACCAATCAAGAAATGCGAAGGTTGGTATAATGTACACAATTAAAAATAGGGTGAAATTATCACATAAGTCCTACTGTTCGGTAGTGAATGCTAAAAATCAGTTTAGCCACAGAATAGTAAAAATAATTCCAAGAAAGCATCAACAGATTGTAGAGTTGGCTAAGTTGGTAATGGCAGGTAAAATATCGGATGTCACTAATGGTGCGACATTCTTCAACGATGATTCACTCTCTAAAAATCCGTTCCGGCACACGATTCGAACGGTCAAATATGATAATATGATTTTCTACAAATCAATATTACGCGCATGACGTGGTTGATATTATAGTCAACATTTAATAATATCATTCCTAGTACCCCGTTTTCCATACCTAAATGAACGTAATAAATAGTATTACGTTCATTTTTTTATAAATACTTATTATTTTCAATACAATAGATTAGGTGTAGCATATGCAACTATTAAAAGAATTATATGAACAGTATATTAAAGAAGCAGCTATCAGTAAAGATACTGCTCATAAGGTTTATCATGCTGATTATATGAGAAAGAAAACAAAGAAAAAATCTAAAAAATAATGAATAGTCATTTTAACATTCACCGGGGTCGATATGGAAGCCATTGACATCAAACAAAACACTGCGGCAAATCCTGTTAATGATATCATGCGATTGGCCGGGATTCAGAATATATTTAAACCTGATTTATCTGTTAATCAAGAACAATCAGCCAATGTTATCAGTATTAAATATATTTTATTAGCCGTTATTGAAAAATATAATAATGCATCGGACCGTAGTAATACACCTAATGCTAGAGCATTATATTCTGAAATTATTAATAAATTGGATAGTATCATCGGATATATTAATAACAATAATCAAGATGCTGCTAAACAAGCATATGATACTTTAGATAGTAATGTAAAAAATAGTATCTTAACTTTTGACACTAATGACCAGTTAGCATCATTCTTTAAATCATCAGATGATAATAAGGGTACAGCAGTAGTTGTTACCACTGTACCAAAATCAGTAGAAGTCTGTGATAAAGATGATAAATCTTGTGATAAAGAATCTACGAAAGATGATGAATCATCTAAATCGGATGAAGCTAAAGCTGAAGAACCTAAAAAAGATGAAGATGATGACAAGGATACAAAATCTGAAAAGAAAAAATCTAAAGTATCAGAAAGTGTTGAGATTGAAAAAGAAGATAAAGTTACTGTGACCCCTAAGGTGATTAATGATTTAAAAATGGCTATCAAGGAATTAAATGATGGTCACAATTTTGATTATGTATCACATTTATCAGGTGTGGAACAAAAATCTAGTAAACAAGCCTATCTTCAAGAAATTTTAGAAACCTTGTTAGAATACTTTACAACACCACATAAAGATTCAGTCAATAATGCTACTACGTATATTATGACATTAGATACTGAAGCTAAACAACATATTCCACTGTCAGTATGGGAATATCTCATTAAAGCTAAAGATGACAAGGAAAAAGATGATGAATATTATAAAGCAATTAAATGAAGAAATTGCAATCATTGCTCAAGAATTAAATGAAGAAGTATTATCATTTAATGAAAACTGTTTATTTTTGAATGTTGATGCTGTTAAATTATCTGAATCTGCTGTAGATTTTTTAGATAAATTATCATCAGATATTACTGATAATAAATTAGATGAAAGTAGTGCTCCTAACAAATTGGGTGTATTTTCAGTATTGCAATTAATGAGACAGCATCAAGAACATGCTGATAAATTAGTAGAATCATCTTCTATTCGTGCATATATGAAAAAAGATGAAGATGTTAATACAGGATTAAATGAAGCTGAAGCATTCTTATTAGACTCATTAGGTAAATTAAAATCTACACACCATGAGAATGGTTTATCATTAAGACAGCATTATTTAACAATGCTAGAAAATGATTCTTCATTCTTAAATGATGCTGTTCTTGAGTTAAAAGCACAGTACAAAAAAATTAAAGCTAAACTTTAATAATTAATTAGGTAAACCGGTGATTTGCATAAATTGCCGGTTATTGCTTGTCCACAATTCATAACGTTGGATATTGTCTGGGCTAGACCCTGTTTTATGGTCAATATCAGTACCATTTAAAATAGCATTTCTAATATTAAACTCATCTTTGACACCTTTTTGAATATCATATGTCCATAATTCGGTATATGTACCGTCAACATCTTGACGTTTATATATTAAATGAGCATTTTGAATTTTTCTCAATACCCCTTGTTTATCAGGGTTTTCCTTTTTTTTCTTATCATCTTTATCATTAGATGATTTCTCATCATTAGAATCTTTTTCTTTTTCTGATGCATCATTTTTAAGGTCTTTAACCTCTTTATCATTGGAATCCTTTGATTCTTCATCATTTTCTTTAGAATCTTTATCAAATTCTATCATTTTGAACTTTTGTTCATATAAATATTGGCTAAATGTTTTATGCATATTTTTTACCGTACCATATAAAGGGCTATAAATGAAAATTCAGATAACTGGGATTATACATAATGATATAATCAACGAGCCACATAAGTTTATTTCTAAAGTTATATTTACTAATAAATTAACAAATGATTGTATCATAGACCACGTTGATACCAAATGGATAGTGATGTATGTTATTCCAAATTATGAATATGTTGAATCAGCTATATACACCATGGCAGAAGACTGGTATAATAATGGTTATGATAAACCTGTTTCAATAGCATTTGAACAATTCGGTATTAAAGATATTGTATCCCCAATGCTAAGAAAGGTTAATTTGAAAAATATTGAGCGTATAGATGGTCCAATTTTTTCACATATCAGTAATGTTTCGAATATTAAGAAATCATCTATTACCATGATAGATAAATAATATTCTTTGTTAAATAAACAATTTTTTTGGAGTTATTATAATGTTTTTAAATCCTAGTGAAATTAAAGATTTGTTGATTGATGGTGCTAAACCGGTATCAAGTGTGGTGAATCTTGCGGCGCAGCAATTATCAAAAATCGACCAAGCATTCAGCTATATTTCTAATAATCCTGCATATAATATGTCACAGGGTCATCATGTAGTAGAATTAAGTGATTCTATGGAAGCACATAATAGATATGCATTGAATAGAAATCCTGCTAGAAATCAAGAGCATGGATGGTTTTTGGATGCTCAGAGAACCTATGTAGTAGACACTGGTGTATCTATTAGTGTTCCTGCTGATGTAACAGTATTGATTTTGTCTAAACCTGAATTGAATGATAATGCTGTAAATGTGATTCAAAAAGTATTGCCTGCCGGATATACTGGTAATATTTCATTTGTGTTGCATAATATTAATGGTAATACATTCTTGGAACAAGGTACATTTGTTGCACAATTATTCTTTATTTCTTCACCAAAAGTAGAGATTGTTATTCCTGAAACAACTACCACAACGGCTGCACCAATTGTAGAAACTACTACCACTGAAGCACCTGTAGAAACAACTACGACAACTGAAGCCCCTGTTGAAACTACGACAACTGTAATTGAAACTACTACCACAGAAGTACCAGTAGTAGAAACCACTACAATTCCAGTGGTTGAAGAAGTTCCAGTTGAAACAGTTGCTGAAATTAATGCTAACCCACGTAGAGTTAGACCACGTTAATAGTTGTTGATATATACCAATATTTTTTTGATATTTGTAATTGATTTAATTATTGAATTGCTGTATCATTAAAATATTGGTAAATTGATGAAAAAAAATTATATATTATTGATTTTGTTATTTAATTGTTGAAATGTTATTAGTGTGCCGCCGTATAGGCGGCTTATAATAATATTGCCCAAAACTGTTCAACGATTGTGCCCGTGTGCCGCCGTATAGGTGGCTTAGAATTCGTGTGGCTTATTCAACCCCACTGGTATTAAGTGTGCCGCCGCATAGGCGGCTTCTAACAATACTATATCATCTTCAGCTTTTTTCATAATAAATATGATTTTTCACTCAATCATTGGAATTATGAAAGAAGCTATTGAATTTGTTAAAAAATTAAAAATACAAACCTACACAGAATGGAAATTATATGTAAGTTGTTGTTATAATAATGTCACTTATTATAATACCAAAAAAGAACCATGTGAAAAACTTCCCAAACATATCCCACCAAATATTAAAACCTATCTCGACAATTGCATTAACGAAGCTAAACCTCGAAAATATGTTAAGAAGGATGGGACACCAGTCAAATCTAAAAAGAAATATAAAATAACATCAAAAAATTTATTTAAACCTGAACCTATCATAGATTTAGATGATTATCTACCCTATGAACAAGCTAAAGAATTTATAAAACAATTTAATATTACTTGTTATAGTGATTGGCTACAATTGGTGATGAATGCTAGAATTCCTAATAATACCGCACCGTTTAAGCCATCCAATATTCCTGACAATCCACATATTGTTTATCTTATTGATGATTCTTGGTTCCATTGGGGACATTTTTTAAGTATTAAAGAGCGTGAAGTAAACTTAAAGAAATATCATATACATAAGGATAAGTATCTATCCTATGAAGAAGCTAGAGAATGGGCACGTACATTAAAATTAAGTGGTTATTATGATTGGAAATTATATACCGATTGTCCTAAGGCTAGAGATTATTATAATAAGGCTGGGGATGTTTGTGCTAAGAAACCTATAGAGATTCCTGTTAAAGTTAAAACCCATTATATGCAGACTGGAGAATGGGTATCATGGTCAGATTTTCTAGGATATGAAGAAAAGGTTAAAATACCATTAGCAAAATTACAAAAGATAGCAAAACAAAATAATATTTCTACTATCAACGGGTGGCATGCATTTGCTAGACAGAATGATTATCCTATACAATTACAATCGGTATATTATGCAGATTGGGTAAGTTGGACAACATTCTTAGGTAAAACAAGATTTTCTTATCTATCCTATCAAGATGCTAAGAATTTCTTAAATAATAAGAGTTTCCCTACGCTTAAAGCATATGAAAAATGGTGGGACCAAGAAAAACCAGAGTTTTTACCAAGAGATTTATCAACCTATAGATTATACTGCAAAGATAATGATATTCCTTATAATGTTAAAGATTTTTTAAGTTCTGGTATTGTTGAAAAATTCAATAATATGGTAGATATTAGTGTTGTTTATATTAGTAGTTATAGAGATGAATATATTAAGAATCTTATCAGTGTATCAGTAGATAAGAAAGGGTTGGTTAATGCTGCATTAGTAGCAAAGAAGAAAAATCAAAATGTAATTGCCATATTTGACCTTAAAGATAATCTTCCATTATTAAAGCGTATTATTAAACAACATTGTGTTAAATATACACAAGGAGAATCTAATCAATATTTGGTGACTAATTATCATAGCTTTATGAATGATATGAAAACAGAATTTGATGAAGTAGTGATGCCTGCTATCATTTATTAATAATGATGATAAATATATGATGTTTTTACATTTAGGCAATTATTGAATATGACAAATTTTGATTACCGTACCGAATACTTAACGGTTGATGGATTATTACCTGAGAATTTACAAACAGAAATAATGACCTCTGTTTTCAATAACGGTATTAATAGATTAATGACCCCACCTGATACTGTTAGAGTCACCGGTAGTATTGGACAAAATTATAAAAATGTCATACAGAATAGAATAAAAGAAGATGCTAATCATAAACATTATATTCATCGTACAACGTATCAATTACAACCATTAGTTTATTCTAAGATTGCTACTGATGAATATATTACATCATATAAAGATATTCTAACTAAATTACAATTTCTCTGCGGTGATGATATTGTAGACCGTCAGGATAAATGGGGAGAATGTGAACAGTTTGATTTTGCCCCACCTATTGATTTAGATAAATTTATTAACTATCAAAATTATGTATGGGTGGATACATCTGAACCAGATTATATTACCATGAATAACTCTTTGACTAGAGTTAAATCTATGGTTTCCGAACTGGTTAAATCTGGGGCAGAGCCAATCGTATTACAACCCTATTTGGATAGAGTTGATACATTAGAAAAAACAATTAAAAATATATTGCATAAAACTAAATGGGATAATAACATTATTACCCATAAGTATATGTGGATAGAAGCTAATAAATGGGTACATAAATCTGATGCTCCCGCAGGATTTAAAGCTGCCGAACGTCCTATTATTGAATATTTTGATAATATTGAAGTTAATGAATGGACATATACAAAACATAATTGGTTATATCGTAAAGATATTTCATCACCGTGGATACCATCAGATAATGGTCCTAACGGTGATGAAATATTAACAAGGTTTCCAATTATTGGATGGGATGCTACATCATCTAAAATATCCGTATCAACAGATGTTAGAGATATTTTTGTACCTGATTTTACATTCACGGTTAGAGCTACTACCAATTCTTCTAATGATGGATATTATACTGTAGTATCTAGTAGTTTAAACACTTCAAATGGTTCTACTGTTATAACAGTAAAAGAATCTATGGATGCTATGGATAAGCACACCATTACACAATTATATTCATATATTCCTAATACTAATGATACAATTGCTGATGAGAATATTGGATATCTTGGTGAATGTTATGGTGTAATTATTCCATTAACTGTGACTAGCATGGGTGATAAATGGTTAGGGTTCCATCAGCACTGGTCATGGTTATCACAAGAGTTACAAACTGGGATTAATCATCAACCGCCATTGTCAACACAATTTGAACAAGTATTTGTAGTTGGTGAAGAATCATATGATACCTCACCATTTGATGCAGAATTTGGTTTTGATGGTAAAACGAGATATACCTTTGATAAAGCATATATCTATGATACTGATGATTTGCAAGTGTATATTAATGGTATCAGACAGTATGGTACCTATGATGAGGTTATTGATGATGTTTATAGTAAATTTGATGATGACCCATTAGAATTCACTAGATATGATTATCCTAATGTACCAGTATTGGTATCCTCTAACAGTATTGATTTTAATATCCCATTACAAAAAAATGATACCATTCTTATTAAAGTTGGACCATCATGTACAAAAGATGAGTATAAACATGGTATTATTGTAGGATGTTATGATGAAACCAATCCAAAAGTATCCAAATTAAAATATAAAAATTTAATGGAATATCGGGTACATGAACAGGTTAAGATTAAAAAGAATCAATATTTAAATTTTGATTTGTATCATCCAGACCATGAATCTGCATATACAGCTAATCCTATTTTTAAATATAAGGAAGATGTAATATCTGATGTTGATTCTGTATTAAAAGTTAGAACAACTATCATTCCAAGTAACGACCCTAATAAACCATATGATATTAATGCATTATTTGAAAATTTATTGGTAGATGAAAATAAATTATTGTGCTACAAGCAATATGAAAATGGTATTGAAAACTTATATAGTGTTTGGAGAAAATGTTCAGATAATTATGTACCCAAAAAAGTAGATATTTATAGAAATGCGGTAGTTGATAATACTACTCCATGTGATTGGGAATTACCTGCACCATTCTTACATAATACCTATAATGAATGTAGGGTAGATTTATTATTTAAAGAATTGAAAAATCATTTTGCTGGAATATTACAAAATCAAAAACTTCCTACTGATTTTAAAAATGTTACGTATGTTGCTAAATTATTAGAGAACTATGTATATGATGGTGGGTATATAAAAGTATTTAACAATAGATATGATTTATTGATATCATCGACCCACCAAAATATCATAAATTTCATATCCCTTATTAATTTTGCAAAACAGCAATATTTTGATAATATTGAAAATTTGAAAGATGTTGTGGTTAAGGATGTTAACTCTGGTAATACCGATATAGATTATCACATTGCCAATTTTTTAGAAAATGCATATTTAGCAAGAGCATTTAAAGATAGTACCACCTTAACAACTATAAAAGGTAGAACATATGGTTTAAAAAATTGGATGACATCCTTACCAATCTTAGGATTCTTACCTCCAGTTGAACCATCACATTTATATGATAGTAAATTAAATATTAATAAAATTAGACATCATGATGGTCATTTATCAGATGTTGGTGATTGGGATGCGGTTACTACCCAAAACATAATTGATACTATTTTAAAGGTTGAGAACAAATTATATGACCGTGCTAAATTAGAAACACTGAAATTTAATTTTGTTGATATCATAAAAGGTGAACAATCCTTATTTGATAGTAAATTAAATATATTGTTTTCTGAATATGTTAAATCGTTAAATGATATTGTTATTGGTGATGATTATAATATTAGTGATGCATTCAGTTGGAATTATAATGGGGTAAAAAATTCTGCATCATTAACTATAGCGCAGAATCCTACGAAATGGGGGTCACGCTGGAATGAAATTTACCAATCACAATATAACACAGCATATCCACACTTAGAACCATGGAAACTGCAGGGATATGATAAAAAACCAAGTAATTGGGATGCTATTTACAAAGTCAGTGGTACTTGGTCTGTTAATATGTGGACTAATATCAAAAATGGGATTATTGATTCTCAATTAATATCTCCACCATCCACTGCACCAACATATTCTGTTATTAGTGTGAATGATACAGGGGCAAAGCAAGGGTCATATGATATTAATGATTTATTGCCACCCTATATCAGTATTCCTGCCTTAGCCAATAATTCGTTAATTGTTGGTGATATGACATCAGTTGAAGCAATATCGATAATATCAACACCATCAAACAATTATCTTAAACAACAATATGATGAATCTATCCATTTTAATTATGATAGATTTTTGGTATTGTTCAAGTTACAACCATTAAAAATGTTGGCATTGACATTTGGTGATAATTATTTTGACCAAACTAAATTGAATGGATTATCAATTTCTATTGAATCCTTCAATGTTCCATCACATAAAAATATTATATTTCATGGTTCCGTAATTAACGATACCGAATATCATATATCACATGGTATTAATCAATGGTATATTAATATGTTGAGGGCGGAAAATAATATTGTGAGTTTGGATGATTTTGTTACTATGTGGACAAAATGGGAAAGTAAATTATCATACCAAACAAATACCATTATTGATGATAAAAAATTATTATTGGATAATGAAATATTCGATATTAGTAAAAATGATTATTCAGTACATTTAAAGAAATCTGCTTCAGTAGTATCTAAATGGTTGCATTCTTTGAAACTATCAGTAAATCAAACTGGTGCGTATGGGTATAAAAATGGTAATAAAATTCCTACGCATGGTAAAGATTGGACATTTACAACAGATATATTAGTTACTGGTGACCAAGTATTGCCCTATTATGGTACACGTAGTTATAAAATTGGTAATTTAGATATAGATAATAATAGTTTTGAATTAGATTGTTATGATGCTATAAATGGTAGTACCTTGACCGCTGCGCAATTATTGGAAGCTAATAAACATATTTTATGGGTAAACAATGAAATAGTGTATCTTGATTACATGTCACCTACCTTTGACACATCATATACCTATGGTATTGTAAAATATGATACTAATAGTTTTGGTTTATCAAAACGAAACATTATTACCAATACAGTAGAAGTCATTAATTTATATGACACTATCAATTGTTATTATATTCCAGATAACATTTATTTAAATGATTTGAGTATTGATAATAATAATGTATCACAATTAACTAGTGATGGTTGGGTATCTATTTCGGATGATTCATATAATAAATTTGTTATCCCAGCATATACCACTATTGAAATATACAATAATGGTGACTTGTTAAATATCGGGGTGGATATTGTTGATAATGTAGTTTCTATTAATAAAGCCATAACGTTAAAGAATTTAAACATATTATTAGATTCTTCAACTATTATTAGTTCATTTAATTTCCCATTGAAATTCAAAGATTATGATTTGAAGTTTAATGAAAATAATAAATTGATGCAATATCGGGAATTATCTGGTATATGGGTATCATATTCAACTACCTCTAATGATTTTGTATTGCCAATCATTAGCAACAATGTACAATTTTATAATAATTCACAAGCAATGACCTATGGTTATACCATAACAGATGCTAAAGTGTCTATTGATAAATCTATTGTATTAGATAATTTCCAAGTAAAAATTGGTATACCAACTGGTACGTTAATAGAAGAAAGAATGGATTCATTTAATGTATTGAACCAATATAATAATTCTGATAGTTGGTATAATGTAGCATTAGATAAACAAAATATAAAACATTGTATTATAAACACATCACAGTTCGTAGGCGTTCAATCTATTATTGATTTAATACATGGATATTATGAATATGCGGTAGATGGTGGTTTTGTATTAACAGATAATTTAAACCCCAAAAACGATATAGAATATCCCAACAGAGTTAGAGGATGGCGGTTAGAAATTGAAAAATTTATTGACAATTTATATTCTGGTAAAGGTGATAGTTTTGTTGTAAATCCATATAGATATGAATTTTGGGTTAACACTCCAATGGGTGTTGTTTCTGACATCCTCACAGGCCCGTACAGGGACGTAAATATCTACCCCATAGTGTATGATAGCTTTGGTAAATCCATTCGAAATATGGAGAATCTGAAGCTATTTAGACAAGATAAAATATCACATTTCACCTATCCTGAAACTAAAGATAATTACATCGGTGGTATCCATGTATTTTTGGATTATTATGAGCATGTTATTATGTTCAATGATTATACCATAAATTACAATATGATTTATGACCATTTTGTTGGTGTTAATAATGAAAATATAAAAATTAGTTTACATAAGCATTATGAAACTACTGGTAGACCTAATATTGGTGGTGGATTCTTATCTAATCATGTTATTGTTGATAATATGGAAACCCATGCTCTTAATATGCAACAATTATATGATATTAATGCTGATGTTGAATCTAATGAATATATTAATAATGTTCGGGAATTATTAGGATATGATAACGTTTCTAATTTTGGGGATTTTGATGCTAAATCAAAATTTTTATTCTGGAAAGGGTTAATGCATCAAAAAGGAACTTCTGATAGTGTAAACATGTTTGCAACGCAAGGATATGCTACAAAAATCAGTATTGATGAATATTGGGCATATCGTATCAGTGAATATGGTGATACTAAAATAAAACGGGAACAATACGTTAATATCAAACCTACTGATATTATTAATCATAACATATTATACCAATTTGTTACTGATGGTTATACACAAGATAACAAGTATAAGCAGATAGATAAAAATGATATTGTCCGTTGGAACGATACTTCATTAAACAATAATGGTATCATTAACGAAGATATTTCAGCAGTTACTAGAATTATTGTAAATTCATATAAATCTGCAACCACACCACATCCATTAACAAAAATAGTTGATACTCAAACATATCCCTATTTGTTATTAGATGATTTCATGGATGATTGTGAAATATTTGTGGAAAATGAATATAATGAATATTTTAATTTTCCATTAACAACGTGTATCCTGATAGTACCACAATATAAAACGATATCTGATGTATCGATAAATAAAAATCAAGTACCGTATTCAAAAATTACTGATACTACTATAGAAGTTCCGGTAGTTGGTAATTATAAAGATGTTATTGTTACCTATTCTGATGGTACCATAGAATCAACTGTAGCTGTACCATATTCTATGGTATTGGAAATACCATTCTATATTATCGATTCTGGAATGATTACGGTATATGCTAATAATATTGAAGTTAACTACAAAGCTATAGATAATACCCACATATCAGTACATTTATCAGATATTCCCAGTTTCACTAAATTAGCTATATCTGTACTATTCAATAGAGGTAGATTGAAGAAAGATTTGCATTATTCAATTTTAAAATCTAACCTACTTAAGTTTAATATTCCTGATGATATTTTTGGTAATATTTCTATATGTGACGTAAATATATTGAATCATTATAGTAAAATGTCTGCTGCTATCGTAGATATGGAAAATGATATTTCATTAACGGATATTGAATATTATCATCCTGCCATGAAAATCTATCCTAAAAAAATGTCATTGGTGAATTATATATCGGATACTGACCCAGCCAATTATGGTGATTTTAAATGGAGTTTACCAGAATTGGGACAAAAATGGTTGGATGTCACCAATTTAGGATATTATAATTATCATGATAAAAACATATATCCAAAATTAGAAGATAGAATAGCATTCTGGGGATTAACTTCAGAATGGAGTAGAATACAATGTTATGAATGGATAAGCTCTACCGCTATGCCTAGTTATTGGGGTCCAGACCAAATTGGTAAACCATTAACCGTGTTGTATAAACAAGTTAAAAATACCATATTTGATTTTTGGGAAGATGAATATATTGAAACAACTACATATCAAATTGTAAATGCATTTGACCATGTAATTACTAATGGTGTTTTAGATTTTAATGTATCTTTGGTAGTAGGTATTGATGATAATTATAAAATATATGTTAATGAAATAATTACTAATGATTATAACATAACCATGGCTAATGGGATTATCACCACCATCAAAGTCAATAACATATCAGAAAGAGATACTATCAGATTAGTTAGATTTGCTGATGATATCACTATAGATAATATATCTTCTAAAAGTAATGATATGGTTAAATATCGTTTTGATTATCGATATAATGCTATTACTACCTATGATAATATCGGTAATTCTAGTACAACCACCTATTATTTTTGGGCAACTAATCAAATATCACGAACATTCAACAATTTATCTACTTCTGATGTTGAACAATTGTTCATCTATAATAACAATCCATATCATTTTTATCAAGGATTTGATAAATGGATAATTAAGAATGTATCTGATTATATTAATTATAATGATATTGCATTACAATTAATTAGGAATGATACCATTGGTTCAGACCAATTGGTTGTTGATAATGTTAATAATGTGTATAAAGAATGGACTTTAATTAATGAAAAATCATATAAGAAAGTACCATTCATGTTATGGGTCAAAATTATCGAATCTATGATTGGTAAAACATTAAATGATTATTCACCATTACCAGATTTCAATAAAGTGGTATTTGATAATATCAATAATAAGAATACTAGATATGGTATTAATGATGGTCAAATTGTAGGAGATTCTGCAAACGTTATAGTATCATTATTTGATTTATTATATAATGGGTCTTTTGATATAGTTCCATCAGTAACATCTACTAATGTTGTTAATTCCTTATCAGGAATAATAAATTCTATTATTTCAGATAAATCAAATTTCTTATATTATTATAAATTTGACAATCAAGCTAATTATAATATCAAATATAATTTTTATGATGATAGGGATATTATTAATGGTATTTCATATATAGCTCCTGAGTTATTGAATAATATTGTTACTAAATTGACTAATATTACGTCTAAAGATGTTTTCTTAGAACTATATAAATTCACGGACATGCATAACATTATAGAAGGTATGTTATTATTATATTTAACATGTTCTACCGAAACGGTAAATACCATATTTTTCCATATATTTAAAGATATGGTTGCTTACAATACTAAATTGGACGGCATTTTTAAAACTTCTTTAATTGCAGCTAATTGTAAAGTTACTTTAAACAAAACATCATGATATATTCTAAATTGCAACCTATAATAAAAGACAGTATCACTAAGATGTATGAAAGTGAAGTATTGTCTTATTTAAATTTAACAAAACCCTATCATACCAAAATAAAAGATATGATAGTTAATTTTGTATTTGTAGAACATGTAAATGTTCTAGTTGATGAAAATGGTAGACCGATTGATAATACTATTATTGATACAGGAACACCAATAACTAACTTCTTAGATAATATTCGAATTCCAGTTGGTGACAATATCATTACCACCATAGGATTCCTTCTTGATTATAATAAATCTGAATTTGTTGATGACTACGGGAAACCATTAAAATTGTTGGAGAAATATAAAAAAGTGGATTATGGTTATGAAATTCAACCATTTGGTGTATCACCATTAGCATCATCATTAGAACATACCAATATTGGTGATGAATATGATATGTTACATCCAACATTTGATTATAATCAAAATAATAATGATACTACTATCAAAACCAGCATTACTGAAAAATTGGTCATTGATACTTCACGCACGTTAGTATTAGGATTTGACTATAAACCATATGATACCGATAAATATGATACTATTGATACTACTGGACAAACATTACCACCATTAAAAGTATTCATACATTCTGATACCTGTGGTGATGAAAGTTTTGTTTGGGGTGGATTGGATACTGATATATTCCATAAATTCTTTACTGATTGGGATTCTGATACATTAGAATTACCTAGAACTCTACCACCATTTGATACTGATATATTTGAAAAAATGTTTAAAGGTTAAAAAAAAGCCCCGCGATGCGGGGCTTTTTTTGTTATCATTTTTTAGAAGTTCTAAATTTTAATTCATCAATTTCCCGCATCAATTCTTCTTGTTTGATACGTAGATTATCCATATCTTTATACATTTGAGGAACATTATTAAATCTTTCATCAGTAACAGCTTTAAATACTGCCAATTGTGTTTCTGATTCGGAAATTTTATTTTCCAAAACATTATATTGTGCAGCAGCAGCTAATACCAATGCTAATATTTGTAAAACCATCTCTAAAGTGAAATGGGACTTTTTACTTTCATGTTTTGTATCATCCATGACATCTTCCTTACTGATAGTAACAATCCTACCATTTTGATTATAATAGATATTTGTTTTTTCATCATAAAAAACATTTAATTGTGGAATATATTTGCCTGGTGGTGTTGCATTAGCACTACCCACATATAAATCTTGGTTTGACATCCTTATTCTTGACATTTTTCACCTATCCCTTAATACACACTAATATTTATACAATATATTAAAATTTGTTTTGCAACCTAATAATTTTTAATATATAATTATAATTTTATAAAAATTGGATTATTATATGATATTACATGATGAGCAAGGCTTACCGTTTCCTATTAATAGCATTAAGCAACCAGTACATTCTAACCATATATGGTGCTTAGACCTTAGTGTACTTGATTATACATTAAAACCTATAACGATATTAGAAGAAAATACATGTAACACTATCGTATTATCCATAAATAATAATATCGTGCAAATGCCAGCATTTTGGTATATTTTAGTTTGTGACCCAGAGACAACACAGATTGATTGTGTACAAGCATCTACATTATCCAACAACACATTTTATGCATTAGTATACGGTTCGGAAATGGCACAAACAGAATTGAAACCAATTACGGTTGTAGACTGGATTCCCTCCGATGTAAATGTATACCCAACCATAACTAGAAATTTAATGCTATGTCATGATGTTGGTGATAATAAATGGGTGTCTATATCATTTTCAGATACATATTCCCGTTTTTTAAAAAATAAATTCTCAATAGATTTAGTATCATAGGAGTTCAATCATGTTTCAAGTAAGTGCAATTTTATTATTAGTGGCCATCTGGTATGCATCGATTACCCAAATTTTCGTTTATGCTTATAATTTTAATAATGTTTATACGTTTTGTGTTGGTGCTGTTATAGCTTATTATATACCATCCTTTATAATTCGATATGTTACCGATAATTATCATATTATAAAAAATCATAAATTTCTACAACATAAGTAAAATAATTTTGTTGACAGATGGTAACAACTATGTATAATTATATATTAGTAACGGGAGATTAATAGATGCAGTAAATATGCGTATTTACGAAATCATCCCCGTTGCACGGGGATGATTATTAATAATCATCAGAAAATTAATGAATCATTTTTTATACTATAAATATGGCTAAGAAAAAATCTAAAAACGAAATATCTGTATCAGAATTTAAATCATGGATATCTGGTATTGAGGATATGCAAGAAGATGATTGGGTACCTAATAAAACACAATGGGATAAAATTAAAGCAAAGATTGAATTGTTATCTGATGATATAGTAGAAACAACTGTTGAACATGCTGCTCCAACATATCCACAATATCACCAACCTATTCAACAATATCACCAACCTATGCCGATATACCAACAATCAGCACCTATGATGTCAGATATTACATACACTAATGGCGATGCGCCAGAATTTTTATAGGATTAAAATATGTCTACAGTTCAAAGTTCAAGAGGTACCATGGTTGATTTCGAATTAATGGAAATCATGGCAAATATCAATGCAACCAAAAAAACGGTCCCTATTAATTCACCACAAAAATATTATAATGTTGAACATGATATTCCCTATGTGGAAGCAATTTCTACTGAACAATTCTTACGGGAACAATTAGCTAATATTGCACCTACCGTTCCAGTAATGGGAGAAATTAAAGAAACTCCCGTAAAATTGGCAATCGTTGAACCATCAGTTGAGCCTATGGTAGAACCGGTTATTGTTGATACAGTAGAAGTATCTACTGATAGTGAAGAAATTACAATTGATGTTGACACTGTTGCAGAAGTAAAGAATAATAGAAGACGTTAATTTAAATTTAAGAGGCTTTATGATAACAACATTGCACAATAACATTCTGTTCACATTTAATGATGAAAGTGATTCACAAGGATTTAATAATGTATCCGCTGGTGGGATTGTTTATAAATCATTTGACCATGATGCGAAAACACCACGATGGGCTACCGTTTTAGTAGTTGGTCCAGATGTTAAAGATGTTAAAGCTGGTGATGAAATCCTTATTGAAAATCTTAGATGGTCAGAAGGTCATGAAATAGATGGTTTAAAAATTTGGATGACTCAAGAATCGGAAGTTATGTGTGTCCGCGAACAAACTACAGAATAGAACTCTTTGGTATGATGGGTCTATTGTCATAGACCCATCAGACATTCATGATTATATTGATATTAAAAATGTATTTGTTACATATTTAAATGATGAAATTATTCAATATAATAATCATGTTGTAGATACTGACCAAATAAAAATTAAAGAATCATTGGATGCATTAGATACATCTTGGACAATACCAGATAGTTATAAACAATTAAACATTACAGAATATGTTATTAATAAATTATCTGATATATCAGATACCTTATCAGATAGTGAATTAATGATTAGATATAATAGAGTAAAACAAGAATTCAAATTATATGAACAATTGAATTTAACTATTGTATTACAAACTATGGTGTACATTATTGATATTTTTAAGAAAAATAATGTAGTATGGGGTGTGGGTAGAGGTAGTAGTGTATCTAGTTATATCTTATACTTATTAGAAGTTCACGATGTTGATAGTGTCTTATATGATTTAGATTTTAATGAATTCTTACGAACAGGTGATTAATGCCCAAATATACTGTAACATATTCTATTCACTATTTGCCTAATCTCAAGGGAGATTGGACAAAATTAAATAATCCTTTATTGGGATTCCCCGACATGATTACCATGTCACTTAAACATTACGGAGTTTTTAAAAAATGAAAAGTTTTAGTAACCATCTAGCTGAAAAATCTGAAATTGAACATGTACCGGTAGAAAAAATTAATGCTATTTTTTATATGACGATTGTTGTTTTAGTATTCAATTTTATTGGATTATTGGCATTCTTAGATATTGCTTATCTAGTCTATGAAAAAGTTGCCGGTATCGGTTTAGGTGTTAATATTCTGGAAAAGTCTGAATATTAGTAACATCGTTAATAGTATTAAAAAGCCCCTCACAGAGGGGCTTTTTTTTATGGTTTAATTAATACTTCAGTATTGGACATATACATAATAGTAACTAGACTCTTTGGGGGAATAGTTACTGGACTGGTTTTAGCAGTAGTATCACCATTTACGGTAACTACTATAGGAGCAGCCCATGTAATATTGGTAGCAGTAGTAGATTTATTGAATACCGTTACATAGAATCCTTCGCCAATAGTAGATGATAATGTAATATCATGTGTAGTATTGATATTATTTCCTAAATCTGAAATAGTTAATGTATAGTTACTAGATGGATTAGATTGTGTAATTTTTTTAACAGGATTGTTAACAATAATCCAATCAACTTGTGTAGTAACATTACCAGAAGCATCTTTTAAGAAACCATTGCTAATTTTTAATAAGTTATTAGTATTATCGTACCATACTTGTCCGATGACATTATTTGTAGGACTAGTAGGGCTAACAGAAATACTATTAATAGGTTTCCAGGTTGGTGTACCTGCAATATTCACTAAAATTTTACAAACATTATCATTAGTATCATACCAAATTTTACCAGCGACATCATCATTAGTAAGTGTTGGTGCAATATCTAAAGTAACAGAACGATTATCAACATATGCTTTATCTAACGTAAATACTGATGTTGGTGTACCACCAGATATTGTGGTAGGATTAGCTACAATCTCAGACCAATCTGCACCACTAGAAAAAGTTTTTGGTTTAGTAATATATTCAGCATCAGTGATTAATGTTGTTGGATGTTTAGTACATACTAATAATTTTTTACCAGTGTACCATAATTGACCAACAATAGGATTCCGTGGTTCCTTTTCATGATTAAAATTCTCTAATAGATGAATCATGTTTGCCCAAAATCCTTGACCATATTCGGTAGATTGTTTTCCAAATAAATCTAACGATGTTGACACATCGCGGTCAGTAAGAGGAACAGTAATATTACCGGTATCATTGGCTAAAGTAACATTATAATTAACATTAGTAGTAGTTGTTGATGCGGCTGGTAAGGTACTAGAATATGTTAAAGTTAGAACTGTTGTTGACATTATATTTTTAACCTATTAAAAAATTATCTAATATCATATTTATCAATTTCCACAATATATTGGGACCTTATTAATCAATATAGTGTAAGAACCTAAAATTACTACTGGTATAATGAAAAAACTCAAAACTGTTGCGGCAAATGCCAATAAAATAACATTTGCGAGAATATATAAAATTCCCATAATAAAAATCCTCATGGTTAAGGAGTGAATTGTACCGCGCGGATAGCACGGGCTATATTACCAGAACCCCCCGTCAAATCTATATTGCCGGTATAAGTTGCCCCGTCCGAGAAATTCAAACATTTGAAACCACCGGGAACCGAGTTCCAAGTAAATCCTATTGTTTGACTTGCAACTGCCGGAGTTTGGGACCAATATGCACTGGCTGATAATGGGGTGAATGGTGTGCCATATGTTGGTGGATATGGCGATTGTCGTAAAATGTCTAATTGTTCGAATGTTGGTAACACCCAATCTTTCAAAACACTTCCATTATTTATGGATTTTATATA
>Ga0114977_10000644_pt1 | contig 23058 bp, 18 predicted proteins | sample S_130805_MF_Meta_FD_87026 | JGI IMG/M metagenome (GOLD analysis project Ga0114977, IMG submission 87026) | Freshwater microbial communities from Lake Simoncouche, Canada to study carbon cycling - S_130805_MF_MetaG | ecosystem: Environmental > Aquatic > Freshwater > Lake | place: Lake...
CATATTGCGCGAATGATGGGTTTGCCGATCGGTCAGTTGATTTTGGCGACCAATGAAAATGATGTGCTGGACGAGTTTTTCCGCACCGGCGTTTATCGTCCGCGCGGTACCGATCACACGTATGAAACCAGCAGTCCGTCGATGGATATTTCCAAAGCTAGCAATTTTGAGCGTTTTGTATTTGATTTGGTGGGGCGCGATGGCGCAAAAGTGCGCGAGTTTTGGAGCAAGGTGGATGCCGGTGGTTCGTTTGATATTAAGGGCACCGATTATTGGGCTGCCTTGGCGAAATTTGGCTTTGCTTCGGGTAAGAGTTCGCACCAAGATCGCTTGAAAACCATTCGCGAATTGTGGCAAGAATATGGCGTGATGGTCGATACGCATACCGCCGATGGCATCAAAGTTGGCTTGGAACAACGCCGGCCGAGTTTGCCCTTGATCTGTTTGGAAACTGCCTTGCCAGCTAAATTTGCCGAAACGATTCGCGAAGCTTTAGATTGCGAACCGGAGCGTCCGGCGGCCTTGGAAAATATTGAAGATTTGCCGCAACGGGTGACGGTGATGGCGGCGGATGTGGCGAAACTAAAGGCCTTTATCATCGAGAATGTGCCACTTTGAATATTTTGCTAATGAATGTTAATTGGCAATGAACAACCTCATCTTACTGATTCTGTGTTTTATTGTCGGAATATTTTTACGTCAATTTAAAAGAATGCCGGACAATGCGCCGGCCACCTTAAACAGTTTCATTATTCACGTTTCGCTGCCGGCCTTAAGCTTACTTTACATTCATCCCTTGAAATTATCGGCCGATATTGCGCTGGTCGCGTTGATGGCGTGGTTGGTATTTGGGCTGTCGGCAGCGGTATTTTATCTCTTAGGTCGTTGGCTAAAATTAGCGCGCGGCACCATCGGCGCCTTGATGTTAACCGGCGGTTTGGGTAATACGTCCTTTTTTGGCTTGCCGATGGTGGAAGCTTATTTTGGAAAAAGTGGCTTAACCACCGCCATCATCGCCGACCAACTAGGCTCGTTTTTTGTGCTGTCAATTTTAGGCATTACGGTGGCGGGCATTTATTCTTCCGGTCGCCCGACAGTCAGCCAAATCGTCAAACGCATCGCGCTATTTCCCCCGTTTATTTCGCTGGTCGTCGCCTTAGTTTTGATTCCAGTGGAATATGCCGACTGGTTCACGGTGTTACTTAAACGCTTGGGCGATACCTTGGCGCCGCTGGCTTTATTGTCGGTGGGATTGCAATTACGCTTAGGTCATTTAGCCGAACATAAACGTAATCTCGCTTTGGGTTTGGGCTTTAAATTATTATTAGCACCACTGGCAATTTACCTGATTTATGTCGGATTGCTCGGTGCGCACGGCGAACAAATTCAAGTGACTTTATTTGAAGCGGCGATGCCGCCGATGATTACTGCCGCGATTGTTGCCAGCGAACACGATCTTGATCCACCGTTGGCCAATTTGATGGTGGCGGTGGGACTGGTGATTTCCTTTGTTTCACTGAGTGCGTGGTGGTGGCTTCTGCGCTCGGTTTAACCCTTTCATAAAAAACTCCCGATGAATAATCCCTTGCTTCGCTTACAGAAATACTTTGGAACGCAGGGATTATTTTTGCGTGATAGTCTGGCAATGATCTGGAATGTGTTAAGTAATTTGCCAGTTATTGCGAAATGGCCGGTTCGTAATGCTTTACTCAAACAACTTTATTTTACAGGGATTCAATCGGTTGGCCCGATTACCGTGATGGCGCTGTTGGCCGGTATCATTATGGTGACGCAAGTGAGCAATGTGGTGGGACGCAATGAATTGCTAACCTTGCAAGTGTTAATTTGGACGGTGGTTCGTGAACTTGGTCCTTTGTTAACGGCGATTGTGATTGTGGGGCGAAGTAGTTCGGCCATTGCCAGCGAGCTTGCCTCAATGCAAGTAAACGGTGAAATAAAAAATTTACGGCGGATGGGCATTTCGCCAGTATTTTATTTAGTCACCCCCAGAATGGTGGCGATGACGCTGACCTGTGTGGCGCTTACTTTTTATTTTCAGCTAATCGCCATCGGCACTGGGATGGTGGTTACCGCTTGGGGAATTGATATTTCTTTCACTGGCGAAGTCAGTCATTTCTTTGAATTATTGAGTTTTTTAGAGATTTTTACCGCCCTTTTCAAAAGTTTTTGTTTTGGTATTTTGGTGTCGGTGGTGTCTTGTTATTATGGTTTGAGCGTGACACGGGCGCTGACTGAAATTCCGGTCGCCTCTTCGCGCGCGGTGATGAGAAGTTTGTTAGCGGTTTTTGCGTGTGATGGCTTGATCACGGCCTTGGTATTTTAAGCATGACTGCACTTTATCGATTTGTTGAGGTAACGCATCCAACGTTTAATCGGAGTTATACCTTCACGTTAAACGCCGGCGATATTCAACAGTTACAGCTATCGTCGCAGTCAAAAAAAGAGACGCTGATAGCGTTGGTGCTCGGCGAAATAATTAGCGACAATGGCAAAGTTGAAATCGCAGTTGATGGCGCTCATTGGTCGGCAGTTGATGCGACGAAAGTTGGTCAAATCGCTTGGGTGGTCGGCAATGGTGGTCTGATTAGTAATCTTAAAGTTTGGGAAAATATTACCTTGCCGCTTTGGTATCACACGGCGCATGAAGTGCTCAATACTGAGCGGCAGATACTGGATTATTTGAGCTTGCTGGGTTTGGAAAAAGAAAAGTGCGCTGATTTTATGGCCGCACCTCCGTTTACGATTGAGCCTTGGCAACGAAAGTTGGCGGGTTTGCTCCGTGCCATAATGTCCAAACCGTTGGTGTTGGTGGTGGATGCCAGCGTATTTGACGATGTGAAAGTGCAATATCTAAACTGTTGGATTGCGGCCTTGGCAGACTATGCCGCGCAAGGTCACGCGGTATTGGTGATTGCGGATCGAGCAACAAATTTGCCTTGGCATAAAATTGAGTGAGGTGCGTGTGACACTATTGGCTGATAAAGATGAGCGCTTCAAAAACCTGTTTGGCAAAGCAATGCTGTTTATATTGTTTGCCGTGGTGGGAATTAGCTTGGCGCTGCTGTGGACGGGGATTAATAAAGGTGCGTTTAGTCATCAGTCGTCTATCTATTTTGTAGCCGATAGTGGGCAAGATTTAAACGTCGGTATGCCGGTTAAATTAAGCGGATTTAAGATCGGTAAATTAAGTCGGCTGACTTTAGATGAGCACGGTGAAGTTCAAGTGGAAACCAGTATTGAGACGAAATATCTCAAATTGATTCGGCAAGACGCGACCGTTAGTTTGAAAAAAGAAGGTGTGATTGGTGATGGGATTCTTGAATTTAGCCGTGGGTCAGAAAGTAAACCTATTTTAAAAAGCGGCGGCAAGGTTGCGTTTGAGCGCGCGAGCGGTTTGGAGCAGGCGGTGCTTGAGGTAAAAGAGCGGATTATGCCGATCATCGATGAATTCAAAGTGATCTTGGTTGATCCACAAGGTGATGTTAGGCAGACGCTCAAAAATCTTCATGAAATTGCGGTCGGCTTGCGTGAAACTCAACAACGCCTTAATCAGGTGCTCGGGAGTGTCGACAGCAATCTTAATAATGAGTTACAACCGTTATTGCATTCCTTGCGCCAATCGGCGGCTAATGCTGAAACGATTTCGCTTAATCTTGATCGTAATTTACCCAGCTTATTGAGCAAAACAGACAGTAGTCTAGAAAACATTCGCTTAGCGACAGATTCGCTGAATCAAGCTGTGCAGCAAACTGCGCCGCAGTTGCCTGGCATGATTAGCGAGGCGCGCGACACCTTAGGTAAAACGCGTGAAATGGTGGGCTCTACTCAAGAAGTTGTCGATGGTTTGACGACGAGTTGGCCGTTAAATCGCAGTGTGCCTGCGCTTGAAACGACGCCGATTAAGGTGGATAGCCATGACTAAATTATATTTGCTGATCTTAGTGGCTTTTTTAACTGCCTGCGGCTCGCCGACGCCACGCTTGCCAAGCGTTATTCAACAAGCCCACACGCTCGATAAAGAGGCGCGACGTGCCCAACAAACTGGCGATTTATTGCGCGCACACTATAATTTTACCAAGCTGTTGGCGCTGCAACAGTCAGTCGATGACACGGCTGCGGTGGCGATTACCCAGCTAAATTTAGCCACGGTGGCGTATCAGTTGCAAGATCAACCTGCTGCTTTTGCATGGTTGGATAAAATCATTTTAGAGCAGGCAGGGGTTTATCCTAAAGAAGCCAGATTAACGGCGTATTTCCGAAAGGCGGTGTTTCTTGCCAACGCACAAAAGTTAACTGAGGCAACGCTGGCCTTGCAATCGGCAGAAAATTTGTGTGAGCAAAAATGCGCTGAATATTTTGGCTTAAAGGTGTTGCAGGCGCGTTTGTTATTACTCAAAGGCGACGTAAAAAATGCGCACGCATTGGCGACAGAATTGAGCAAGCAATCTACGATAGATAGCACTGAACTTGCAAATGCCATTCGTATCCAAGCCGCGGCTGAAGAAAAGTTAGCGCTTAATACGGAAGCCTTGAAGCATTATCAAACGGCACTAGAAATGGATAAAAAATTAGCGTTAAGCAGTCGCATTGCTGAAGATTTACTCGGCTTGTCGCGCGTGGCAAGCACGTTAGGAAAAAGTGAGGAAGCAGTCATTTATAGTAGACGCGCTGAGTTGCTGATTCATTCAAAAGCAAAAACGATATCGGTCAAGCCTGACCAAAAAGAATGAAGGGGTAGTGAATGTTGCTTGGAAAGATGGTACTAAATAGAAATAAAATCGGTGTTGCCTTGCTAAGTTTGTTATTTACTTTAAATGCCAGTGCGGCAGAAATTAAGCCCGTTAGTAAACCTGCGCTAACGGTTCGTACCACCCAACTTAAAACTGAAAACTGGGGTAAAAGCATCGCCGCCAATGGCAGTATTTTGCCTTGGCAGGAAGCAATTATTAGCGCTGAGATTGCCGAATTACGCATTGTGACAATCAACGTTAATGTGGGCGATGCGGTTAAGAAAGGTGAAGTGCTGGCAACCTTAGCCAGTGACACCGTGCGGGCCAATGTGGCGGAATTGCGCGCTACCGTTCAGGAAAGTGAAGCAACCTTGGCGGACGCCATCGCCAATGCTGAACGATCAAATAAGTTAATTGCTGCTGGTTTTTTAAGCGCGCAACAGGCGTCACAAACCAACACCTCACAACAAACGGCGCGGGCGCGTCTGGATATTCAGAAAGCAAAATTAGAAGCGGCGCAAATTCGTCTGAATCAGACCACCATTGTGGCACCCGATAGCGGCATTATTTCTGCCAGCACCGCCGCGGTGGGTTCCTTGACGCAAAATAATACTGAACTATTTAGACTGATTCGTCAGGGTCGATTGGAGTGGTTTGCCGAATTGACTGCTGAAGATTTGGCGCAAGTCAAAAAAGGAATGCCGGTCAGCGTTACATTGGCGGAAGGTCAAATGATTTACGGTAAAGTGCGCGCGGTATCGCCTTCTGTAAATATTCAAACGCGCCATGGTTTGGCAATGGTGCGCTTTGCGGATGACGTTAATTTGGTCGGTGGCTTGTTTGCGCGCGGTGTTTTTAACGTGAGCGGCGGCACTAAAGCGGTTCAAACTTTGCCACAAAGCGCCTTGATGCAACGCGGTAGGCAAACTTTTGTGCTGGTTGTGGCGGCGGATAATCGGGTGCATGAACGCAAAGTGAGCATCGGCCAACGACAAGCTAATCAAGTCGAAATTAAATCCGGCTTGAAAGCGACGGAACCCGTGGTAGAAAGTGGCGGCGCCTTTTTGACTGAGGGCGACGTGGTTCAGGTCGTTAAAGGTTAAGTCATGAACGTTTCTGCATGGTCGATTCGCAATCCGATTCCGTCGGTGTTGGCTTTTGTGTTGCTCACTTTTATGGGTGTCATGGCGTTTAAGGCCATGAAAATTCAGCTTTTCCCTGATATTGATTTGCCGATGATTACGGTGACGGCGGTCTTGCCGGGCGCCTCGCCAGATCAAATGGAAGCCGAAGTGGCGCGCAAAGTTGAAAATGCGCTGGCCAGCGCACAAGGTTTGAAACATATTTATACCCAAGTAAAAGATGGCACCGCCATTGTGTCGGCCGAATTTCGTTTGGAACGTGATTCGCACGCCGCGCTAGAAGATGTGCGCTCGGCGGTGGCGCGGATACGCGGTGATTTGCCGCGCGAAATGTTGGAACCGGTGGTGAGTAAAGTGGAATTGAGCGGCAAGCCAATTTTGACGTACACCATCGCGGCGCCCAAATTAAGCGAAGAAGAATTATCGTGGTTGGTTGATAACAAAATGACCAAATTACTGCTCGGCGTCAAAGGCGTCGGCGCGGTCAATCGGGTCGGCGGCGTGACGCGGCAAGTGCGGGTCGAGCTCGATCCGGCAAAAATGTTGGCGTTGAAAGTCACCGCAGCTGAAATTTCTAGCCAGTTAAGGCAAATTCAACAGGAAGCACCTGGCGGCCGGACCGATTTGGGCGGAGCGGAACAGGCGGTGCGTACGGTGGCAACCGTTCACACGGCGGAGCAATTGGCAGAGATGGAAATCAGTCTGCGCGATGGTCGGCGCGTGCGGCTAGATCAAGTGGCTGACGTGCGAGATAGCATCGCCGAACGGCGTTCCACGGCGCTGTTGGATGGTCGCCCAGTGGTCGGATTTGAAATCGTGCGTTCTTTGGGCGCCGGTGATGTGGAGGTGCGCGATGGCGTGGAAAAGTCACTCGTTAGTTTTAAAAAAGCTAATCCAGAATTAACCATCACCGAGGCGTTTAATACCGTTAATCAAGTCTATGAAACCTACGAAGGTTCGATGGAAATGATTTTCGAAGGGTCGTTGTTGGCAGTGATTGTGGTGTGGCTATTTTTAGGGAATGTGCGCGCCACTATCGTCGCGGCAACTGCGTTACCGTTGGCAATTGTGCCGACTTTTGCGGCGATGTTATTACTCGGATTTTCGATCAATATTGTGACCTTGTTGGCCTTGTCGCTGGTGGTGGGCGTGTTGGTGGACGATGCGATTGTTGAAATCGAAAATATTATGCGCCACATCGAAATGGGCAAAACGCCTTACGATGCGGCGATGGAAGCGGCGGATGAAATTGGCTTGGCGGTGATTGCCACCACGTTTACCTTGGTCGCTGTATTTTTACCCACAGCCTTTATGAGCGGCATCCCTGGCAAATTCTTTGTGCAATTTGGCTGGACGGCGGCGGTGGCGGTGCTGTTTTCTTTGTTAGTAGCGCGGATGTTAACGCCGATGATGTCGGCTTATTTGCTCAAACCGCACGCGCTCAGCGCCACACCGAAGTGGATCAATCTTTATCTAAAATGGGTGACTTGGTGTCTCGATAATCGCAAGAAAACATTGGCGATGACTGCTGTATTTTTCTTTGGATCCCTAGCGTTAGCCGGTACTTTACCGACCGCATTTCAACCGAAAGATAATCAATCGCAAACGCAAGTGACGCTAACTTTGCCGCCCGGCAGTAAGTTTGAACAAACTTATCAATTGGCCGAACAGGCGCGGAATGTGGTGATGAATAATCCGAATGTGACGTTGGTTTACACTGCGATTGGTGCTGGTGCGGCTGGCGGCAACGCCTTCGAACCGACCGGTGTGCCGGAAGCGCGCAAGGCGACCTTGTCGATTCAGTTGTTGCCACGAAAAGAACGCAAACAGCGAAAACAAGAGATTGAAGATCAGTTACGGACGGCGTTGATGGACTTGCCGGCGGTGCGGGTTAAGGTTGGCATGGGTTCGTCATCGGATAAATATCAGTTGGTATTAACCAGTGAAAATAGTGATCTACTGACCGAGCACGCTTTAAAAGTAGGTCAAGAATTACGCACAATTTCTGGTATCGGCAACGTGGTTTCAAATTCCAGCGTGTCTCGTCCAGAAGTGGTGGTGCGCCCCGATTTTGCGCGGGCGGCTGATCTTGGCGTGACGTCGGCGGCGATTGCTGAAACCTTGCGGGTGGCTACTAATGGCGATTACGATCAATCTTTAGCTAAGCTGAATTTACCCGATCGTCAATTACCCATCGTGGTGAAATTACGGGATGATTCGCGTCAAGATTTGCAACTCTTGGCCAGTTTGGTGGTGCCCGGCATTCACGGTCCGGTGCTGCTCGGCAATGTCGCCAGTTTGACGTTGGAAAGTGGTCCTGCACAAATTGACCGCTACGACAGACAACGTAATATCACCTTTGATATCGAATTGGCTGGCCAACCGTTGGGTAAAGTACAAGCGGCGGTATTGGCGTTGCCGACGATCAAAAATATGCCGGAGGGGGTGATGATGGCGCCGATCGGCGATGCTGAAGCGATGAAAGAATTATTCGCCAGTTTTGGTTTGGCGATGTTTACCGGCGTGTTGTGTATTTACATTGTGTTGGTGTTGTTATTTAAAGATTTTATGCAGCCCGCCACCATTTTGTGGGCGTTAATTCTGTCGATTCCGGGCGCATTTTTGGCACTCTTTTTGACACATTCTGCGATTTCGATGCCGTCGATGATCGGCATTATTATGCTGATGGGCATCGCCACCAAGAACTCCATTTTATTGGTCGAATACGCGATTATGTCGCGCCGCAATCGTGGCATGAATCGCCTTGAATCCTTGCTCGATGCGTGCAAAAAACGGGCGCGACCAATCGTGATGACCACCATGGCGATGGGCGCGGGGATGTTACCGGTGGCACTCGATTTAGGCGTTGGCGATGGCAGTTTCCGTTCGCCGATGTCGATCGTTGTGATTGGCGGTTTGATTACGTCAACCTTCTTGAGCTTGCTGGTTATTCCGGTGGTGTTCACTTATGTTGACGATATCATTCAATGGAGCAGCAAAATTTTTCAAAAACTACGGGTTAAATATGGCTAATATTTGGGATGAGAAATACGCGGCGGATGAATATTATTACGGCACGGTCGCCAATGGATTTTTGATGTCACAGCAACATCGGTTGACGTCGGGCATGAATTGTCTGGCGGTTGCCGATGGCGAAGGTCGAAATGGCGTTTGGCTAGCAGAACAAGGCTTGCAGGTTTTGTCAGTTGATGGCTCGATTAAAGCGCAAGAAAAAGCTAAGAAATTAGCTCAGGAACGTGCTGTTGTTCTTGATTACGAACACATTGATTTAATGGCTTGGGATTGGCCGGAAAATAAATTCGACGTGGTGGTGGGTATTTTTATTCAGATTTTTGCCGATGAAATGCGTAGTCAGTTATTTGAAAATATCAAACGTAGTTTGAAACCCGGCGGCTTATTATTGTTGCAAGGTTACACGCAACGTCAATTGGAATACAAAACTGGCGGCCCCTCACAAATCGAAAATTTATATACCGAAGCGATGTTGAAAACGGCATTTTCTGATATGGAAATGTTGCATTTTGAAGAGCACGATCAAGTGATGAATGAAGGCAGCGGCCACCACGGCATGTCGGCGCTGATTGATTTGGTTGTCAAGAAAAAGTAGTTATTTGACATTGAAGAAATAAAAAAGCCGAGAGTGATCTCGGCTTTTTAATATGACTAAACTTGCCGTTAGAACACGTAACCGACGGTCATAATACCTTCGGTAAAGTCAATCTTTTGAGAAGCAGAATCTTCACTGCTAGACGTTGTTCTAATCCAAGGCATATTCAATAACCCGCGTTTAAATTCTAACTGCACAAACCAATCTTTACCAATGTCGGTAATCAATCCCACTTTATAGGAAGCACCATATCCGGCAACACTAAAATTATCGTGAGTATTTTGTCCTGCCATCGTCACGTTGGTTTTTGGATAAACGAAGCCTGCATCGGGGCCGTGAATAGCAGAGACGCGGAACCAGTTATTTTCCCAGAATGGGTAGAGCATTTCATAACCCAAAGTGACATAGTTCAGCCCATCAGTGTGCTCATATGTCAAATAATCAGGACTCAATAATTGTGGGTTGCTTGAGGTAATTCCAGGCAGATTATTCGCTGTGACATGATCGGTGCCGGTTTTGTTGACTATCTGATTAGTCACCATCACATATTTCATGTGATCAACGCCAAAATGGATGCGATGCGTTTCGTCTAAATAGTAACCAATTCGGGTATTGGTTTGCGGAATGGTGATGTCCGGTGCAACATAAGACCATGAAAATTCAGAGGGGCGATCCTTCGCTTGCACGTCATATAACGTGAAATCGTAACCAGGACCTTTAAAGTTGATATCACTATTTTTATAGGATGTGTGATTGTAACCCCACATAAAGAACCACTTATTGGCGTGGTTCGGTGCCGCACTGGCGAGGGTTGAAAAGCTAAGTAACAGCAGTAAACTGAGGGCGCGCATAATTTCTTCCTTGAAAAATAATTGCCACTAATGTGACTGTGGCGATTATAACTTAAGCCATCCAATTGCTTGGCGTGAAAAAACGATTACAAATCGTCACGGGACTTTTTGTATTGGTCGTAAGTCGGTGTTGGATTATTAGCCCGTTCATTTGGCGTGCGTTGGGCGTCATTATTGTTTTTAATGCCTCCGTAAATCGCTTGATACGAGGTGCAAGCCGCTAAACCACTCAGCAATATAATTACCCAAAATAATTTCATGGCGCAGCAAATCGCATCGATAAATCAATCGCGATAATGTCTTTTGTTAAGGCACCGATGGAAATTCGGTCAACGCCGGTTTCGGCCACCAATCGAACATTCTCAAAACTAATGCCGCCAGACGCTTCCAGTTCAGCACGACCGGCCGCTAATTCCACCGCACGCCGCGTGTCATCAATGGAAAAATTATCCAACAAAATCAATTTGGCACCCGCGTCTAACGCCTGATTTAGTTCATCAAAACTTTCCACTTCAATTTGAATTGACGTTCCGGTAGGTGTAATGGCTAAAGCTTGTTTCATCACCGCCGCAATACCACCGGCCGCCGCAATATGATTTTCCTTGATCAACACGCCATCAAATAAGCCAATGCGCTGATTGTGACCACCGCCAACTGTCACCGCATATTTTTGCGCCAGACGTAAGCTTGGTAAAGTTTTGCGGGTATCCATAATTTTGGCGCGCGTACCAGCAATCGCTGCCACATAACGCTGGGTCAAAGTGGCCGTCGCCGATAGCGTTTGCAAAAAATTAAGGGCAGGACGCTCGGCACTGAGCATCGCCCGCGCATTACCTTTAATTTCGCACAATACTTGATCGGCCTGCGCCAACTCGCCTTCTTTCACTAACCAATTGATTTGGCAAGTCGGATCAAGACTTAAAAAACAACCCTCAAACCAAGCCGTGCCGCACAACACAGCCTGTTGCCGAGTAATAATCGTGGCGCGACTTTGCGCGTCAGCCGGAATTAAATTGGCGGTTAAATCGCCGCTGCCAATGTCTTCAGCCAGCGCGCTGAGAACATTATCATGAATGGTTTGAGCTAAATTTTTCTGAAACATAATGCATCCTTCAAAAGAAGCGCGCAGTATAAGGGAAGCAAGGCCGGCTTGAAATTCTTCATTAGCACCCCATTTTGGCTGCATTAGAATTTACTTAGGAGTTGATCATGCGTTTCGACAAATTTACCACTAAGTTGCAACAGGCGTTGTCCGATGCACAAGGGCTAGCGGTCGGCGGCGACAATCAATTTATTGAGCCACCACATTTGTTACTGGCTTTACTTAACGATGCCGAGAGCGGTGCCGGTTCTTTGCTGGCACGCGCCGGTGGCAATGTTAATGCGCTGAAAATTGCGCTGACCGAAGCGGTGACGCGCTTACCAAAAGTGGAAGGTCACGGCGGCGAAGTTCAAGTTGGGCGCGATTTGGCTAATTTATTTAATCTGACTGACAAAGAAGCGCAAAAACGCGGCGATCAATTTATTGCGTCGGAAATGTTTTTGTTGGCCTTGACCAACGATAAAGGCGAAAGCGGTCGCTTGTTGAAACAGCACGGCGTGGCGCGCGCCCCGTTGGAACAAGCGATTAACGCGGTGCGCGGCGGCGAATCGGTTGGTTCGCAAGAAGCCGAAGGTCAACGCGAATCGTTGAAAAAATACACCTTAGATTTAACCGAACGGGCGCGTGCCGGCAAATTGGATCCGGTGATTGGTCGCGACGACGAAATTCGTCGTGCGATTCAAGTGTTGCTACGTCGCACCAAAAATAATCCGGTGCTGATTGGCGAACCGGGCGTGGGCAAAACGGCGATTGTTGAAGGCTTGGCGCAACGAATTGTGAATGGCGAAGTGCCGGAAAGTTTGAAAGGTAAAAAAGTGTTGTCGCTGGATATGGCGGCGCTGTTGGCGGGTGCCAAATATCGGGGTGAATTTGAAGAACGACTGAAATCGGTGTTGAAAGAATTGTCGCAAGATGAGGGAAACAACATTGTATTCATTGACGAATTGCACACTATGGTTGGCGCGGGCAAAGCGGAAGGCGCGATGGATGCCGGCAATATGTTGAAACCCGCGTTGGCGCGCGGCGAATTGCATTGCATCGGCGCCACCACCTTAGACGAATATCGCAAATATATTGAAAAAGATGCCGCACTAGAACGGCGTTTCCAAAAAGTGTTGGTGGACGAACCTTCGGTGGAAGCAACCATCGCGATTTTGCGCGGTTTGCAGGAAAAATATGAGTTGCATCACGGCGTTGAAATTACCGATCCGGCAATTGTGGCGGCGGCGGAGTTGTCACACCGTTATATCACCGACCGTTTCCTGCCCGATAAAGCGATTGATTTGATCGACGAAGCGGCGTCGCGTATCAAAATGGAAATTGATTCCAAACCAGAAGTAATGGACAAACTCGATCGTCGTTTGATTCAATTAAAAATTGAGCGCGAGGCGGTCAAAAAGGAAAAAGACGAAGCCTCCAAAAAGCGGATGCAATTGATCGAAGATGAAATCGCTAAATTGTCGCGCGAATACGCCGATTTGGATGAAATTTGGAAAGCGGAAAAGGGCGCGGCACAAGGCACCGCCAACATCAAAGAAGAAATTGAACACGTGCGTGCCGAGATGACGAAATGGCAACGCGAAGGCAAATTAGAAAAAGTCGCCGAGTTGCAATATGGCCAATTGCCGGTATTGGAAGCAAAGCTGAAAGACGCAGCGCAACGCGAAGCGGAAGGTGGCGGCCAGAAAAAAAATAAATTGTTGCGCACCCAAGTTGGCGCGGAAGAAATCGCCGAAGTGGTGTCGCGCGCGACGGGTATTCCGGTGTCAAAAATGATGAGTGGCGAACGCGATAAATTGCTCAAAATGGAAGAGAAATTGCACGAGCGCGTGGTCGGTCAAGACGAAGCGGTGCGCTTGGTGGCGGATGCCATTCGTCGCTCGCGTTCTGGCTTGTCCGACCCAAATCGGCCGTATGGTTCTTTCCTATTTTTGGGGCCAACCGGCGTGGGTAAAACGGAATTATGCAAAACACTGGCCAACTTTTTGTTCGATTCGGAAGAGCATTTAATCCGCATCGACATGAGCGAATTTATGGAAAAACATTCTGTATCGCGCTTGATCGGCGCGCCGCCGGGCTATGTTGGCTATGAAGAAGGCGGCCATTTAACCGAAGCGGTGCGGCGCAAACCGTACTCGGTGATTTTGCTGGATGAAGTGGAAAAAGCGCATCCCGATGTCTTCAACGTGTTGTTGCAAGTGCTGGATGATGGCCGAATGACTGACGGCCAAGGTCGCACCGTGGACTTTAAAAATACGGTGATTGTGATGACTTCGAATTTGGGCAGCCAGATGATTCAGCAAATGTCGGGCGACGATTATCAGGTGATTAAACTGGCGGTGATGGGCGAAGTAAAAACCTATTTCCGACCCGAATTTATCAACCGCATCGACGAAGTGGTGGTGTTCCATTCCTTGGACGAAAAGAACATCAAATCGATTGCGCGGATACAACTGGCCGGTTTGGAAAAACGCTTGGCGGCGATGGAAATGAAGCTGGAAATCAGCGATGCCGCGTTGGCAGAAGTGGCGAATGCCGGCTTTGATCCGATTTATGGCGCACGTCCGCTCAAACGGGCGATTCAGTCGCAGATGGAAAATCCGCTGGCGAAGTTAATTTTGGAAGGTCGCTACGCCGCGAAAGACACCATCAAAGTGGATTGCAAAAATGGCGTGATGAAGTTCGAGTAATCCTGAGTATTTAGCGTAATAAAAAAGCCACCTTCGAGGTGGCTTTTCCTTTTCATCAATAGCGGATTTTACTTTTTAACTGTAATCGGCTGTCCTTCTATCCCAGCATAAAAGACAATAATTTCAGCAGGTTCCAAACCTTGATTGCTGCCGTAATGCCATTTATTCACCACTTCGACAAGGGAATCACCGGCCTTCAAGTGCAGTATTTCCTGCTTTTCGGTCACCACGGTTAATTCACCTTTCATCAAAATGCCGGCATTGATGTACGGATGTAAATGCAGTGGCAACTTGGCGCCCGCCGGAATCGTGATTTTTAGGATGGTCACTTCCGGTTTGCCTGCTGCGTAATTAGGCAAGGGCTGACCATCCCAACTTTGCGTGCTTTTAGCCAATACCGCCACTTTAATATCGGCGCCGTCGTCATGTGCCCAAGCCGATTGAGTAAAGCAAGTTACTAGCAATAACGCACAAAGCATTGATTTCATGGTTAACCTCAACTCAAGTAATCACTGTCGGTTGTTCGCGACCGGTTCTGCTACGCAATTCAGAAATCTGCAAAGCGATGCCGATTAATTCCGCCAGCGCGATTTGCGCATCCAAATGATGGCGCGACACGTCGGCGTCGTAGGCTTCCAAATACACGCGCAAGGTGGCGCCTTCGGTGCCGGTGCCGGATAAACGGAAAATAATGCGCGAGCCATCGGTGAATAAAATGCGGATGCCTTGACCGTTGCTGACGCTGCCATCAACTGGGTCGAGATAACTAAAATCGTCGCAGGTGCCGATGGTGTAATTGCCTAATTTTGCGCCGCTAAGGCTGGCAAAACTGTCTTTCAAATGTTGCATCACGCCGTTAGCGGCTTCAGTCGGCAAACCTTCGTAGTCGTAACGTGAATAGACATTTCGGCCAAATTTTGCCCAATGTTCGCGAACGATTTGTTCGACCGATTGATTGCGCGCAGCCAAAATATTCAGCCAAAATAATACCGCCCACAGCCCATCTTTTTCTCGAACGTGGTTGGAACCAGTACCGAAACTTTCTTCGCCGCACAACGTCACTTTGCCGGCATCCATTAAATTACCGAAAAACTTCCAGCCGGTGGGCGTTTCGTAGCACGGAATATTCAGCGCAGCGGCAACGCGATCGGCGGCAGCACTGGTTGGCATTGAACGCGCGATACCGGCCAGTCCTTCTTTATAAGCGGGTGCCAGCGTGGCGTTGGCGGCGAGCAGGGCAAGACTATCGGAAGGTGTGACGAAAAAGTGATTGCCCAAAATCATGTTGCGATCGCCGTCACCATCGGACGCAGCGCCGAAATCCGGTGCTTTTTCCCCGTACATAATTTCGACTAACTCATGCGCATAGGTTAAGTTTGGATCGGGATGGCCGCCACCGAAATCTTCCAACGGTACGGCGTTCATCACGCTATTAGCCGCGGCCCCGAGGCGATTTTCTAAAATTTCTATGGCGTATGGGCCATTTACCGCGTGCATCGCGTCGAATTTAAGGCGGAAGTCGCCGCTGAGTAATTTGCGAATTGCGCCGAAATCAAAAATAGATTCCATCAATTCGGCGTAGTCGGCCACGGGGTCGATCACTTCCACGGTCATCGCGCCTAATTGCGAGTTACCGAGTTCATCCAAAGAAATATCGGCGGCTTCTAAAATGCGATATTGGCTCAGCGTTTTGCTCTTGGTAAAAATAGCTTCGGTGACGGTTTCGGTGGCGGGGCCGCCATTTACACCATTGTATTTAATACCGAAATCGCCATCTCGACCGCCAGGATTATGGCTAGCGGAAAGAATAATGCCGCCGTAAGTTTGATATTTGCGAATGATGCAGGAGGCAGCCGGTGTTGAAAGAATGCCGCCGCGACCAACCAGTACTTTGCTAAAACCGTTAGCGGCTGCCATTTTCAAAATAATTTGAATGGCTTCGCGGTTGTAATAACGGCCATCACCGCCGAGTGCCAAGGTTGCGCCTTGTGGCACGGCGATGCTGTCAAAAATAGATTGAACGAAATTTTCTAGATAATTAGCTTGCTGAAAGGTGGGGACTTTTTTTCGTAAGCCGGAGGTACCAGGTTTTTGGTCACTAAAAGGTTGAGTGGCAATGGTGCGAATGCTCATTTGACGTCCTCCGTTTGGTTTGATTGTCTGGTAATAATATCACTAACATTATTGGCCTCGCTCAACAAAAGGCTCATTTTCTATATTCAGCTTGTCCTCGCTTTGCGGTAAGCTACGCGCCTTTCCAATTCGCAACACTATTCAAATGGCCCAATATGTCATGTCGATGCTCCGCGTGAGCAAAATCGTTCCGCCTAAGCGTCAAATTATTAAAGATATTTCACTTAGTTTCTTTCCGGGTGCCAAGATTGGCCTGCTCGGTTTAAATGGTTCCGGTAAATCTACCGTGCTGCGCATTATGGCTGGCGTGGATAAAGAATATGACGGCGAGGTGCAGCATTTGCCGAATATTCGCATTGGTTATTTGCCACAAGAACCGGTGCTGGATCCTGCTAAAACGGTTCGCGATGAAGTGGAATCGGCGTTGGGCGAAGTGATGCAAGCACAGCAAAAGTTGGATGAGGTTTATGCGGCTTACGCTGAAGAAGATGCTGACTTTGATGCGCTAGCGGCTGAACAAGCGCGCTTGGAATCAATTATCGCGGCGTCGGGTTCTGATGCATCGCAGCAAATGGAAATTGCCGCCGATGCGCTACGCTTGCCAGATTGGGATGCGCTGATTAAAAATTTATCCGGTGGTGAGAAACGCCGCGTGGCCTTGTGTAAATTGCTGCTTGAAAAGCCCGATATGTTGTTGCTAGATGAGCCAACCAACCATTTGGATGTGGAATCGGTTGATTGGCTGGAACAGTTTTTGGTGCGTTTCCCCGGCACGGTGGTGGCGGTCACCCACGATCGTTATTTCTTGGATAACGCGGCAGAATGGATTTTGGAACTGGATCGTGGCCATGGTATTCCGTGGAAAGGGAATTATTCCAGCTGGTTGGAACAAAAGGGCGCACGCCTAGAACAGGAACAAAAACAACTGGATGCGCATGCGAAAGCGATGAAGCAAGAGTTGGAATGGGTGCGTCAAAATCCAAAAGGTCGCCAAGCCAAATCTAAAGCGCGTATTGCACGTTTTGATGAATTAAATTCGCAAGAACATCAAGCGCGCAACGAAACGCATGAAATCTTTATTCCGGTCGGCGAGCGCCTAGGTAATGAAGTGATTGAATTCGACGGCGTCAGCAAAGCCTATGGCGATCGTTTGTTGATTGATAATCTCAGTTTCCGTTTTCCGGCTGGCGCTATCGTCGGCATTATTGGTCCGAACGGCGCTGGTAAATCTACCTTGTTTCGGATGATTACCGGCAAAGAGCAACCCGATAGCGGTATGGTGAAAATCGGTTCGAGTGTCAGAATTGCGCACGTCGATCAAGCACGCGATTCTCTTGATAATGAAAAAACCGTGTTCGATGCGATTTCTGGCGGCAATGATATTTTGACCGTGGGTAAATATGAAACGCCAGCGCGCGCCTACATTGGTCGTTTCAATTTTAAAGGCGCTGATCAAGGCAAAATTGTTGGGCAACTTTCGGGTGGTGAACGCGGCCGTCTGCATTTGGCGCAAACGCTGATTGCCGGCGGTAACGTGCTGATGCTGGATGAACCGACCAACGATTTGGATGTGGAAACGTTGCGTGCCTTGGAAGATGCGTTGCTGGAATTTGCCGGTTGTGTGGCGGTTATTTCCCACGATCGCTGGTTCCTAGACCGGATTGCAACGCATATTTTAGCGTGCGAAGGGGATTCTAAATGGACGTTCTTCGACGGCAACTACCAAGAATATGAAGCCGATAAACGCAAGCGTTTGGGTGAAGAGGGCGCGAAACCGAAGCGCATTCGCTACAAACCAATTAGCCGTTAAACCGATGCCAGCCACTCATTTTCGCTGCAGTGGCTGCTTTGCAATATCGCTGTTATTGATGATGACAGCGCTCTTTTCGACGGCGAGCTTCGCCGCCGATACCACAGAAAATACTAGCGTTACCAATACGCCGACAGATTCGCTTACCTTACTCGAACCGACCGACTCATCGCGTACCTACCTGTCTGAAAAGTTTGTAAATTTAGCTCAGGGTATCGACCAATTCTTTGGTGATCCTCGCTATTTTCAACAGACAAATAACAGTGTTTTACAACTTTATTTGACCGAAATTTTTGAACCAGGGGGGATTCGACAATTTAAATTCAATGGTCAGGCAAAAGTGGATTTGCCGTCTACCCAAAAGCGGCTAAGCCTCGTTTTTGAATCGGACCCTGAAAGCAATATTGGTGGCGACGTCAAAAAAACGCAGCAAGTTATTCCTAATGCGAGGCTTGCTTCAGATAACCAAGCGCTCGCTTTGCGTTATGAAAATCGCGATATTCCGTCGTGGTATTTCAATGCCGACGTGGGCATTAAATTGAACATTCCTCTAGAGAACTTCGCGCGTAGTCGTGCTAGTTATTCTATGTCTTTGGGTGATTGGCAGTTTAGAGCGAGCGAAACCCTTTTTTGGTTTCAAACGATAGGGGCCGGTGAAACATCGCAAATTGATTTTGATAAAAAGATCAGCGAACCACTGCTATTTCGGTCGAGCTCGGTCGCGACTTGGATGGTGGAAAAATTAAATTTCGATCTGCGGCAAGATTTCTCATTGTTTCAAACGCTGAATGAGCGCGAGGCGTTGTTGTATCAAACCAGCGCCATTGGCGTCAGTCAACCGCAATGGGAAGTGTCAGAATATGTGGCCTTATTGTTATATCGAAAACGGTTGCATCATAAATGGATGTTTGGTGAAATTAGTCCGCAATTGCATTTCCCGATCGCCAAAAACTATCAGATGAGTCCGCTATTAATGGTGAGATTGGAAATTTTGTTTGATACAGTGAAGTAGCTTACGCCGCTAATTGTTGTTTAAGCAATTGGCAAAGTTGTTCGACCACTGCCGGTTGATTTAATTTTTCGCCGGCAATCCAAAAGTTATCTTCCGCCCGCGCACCCAGGGTATTGATCTTGGCACTGCGTAATTCAATATGTTGTTGTGCCAAAACTTGAGCGATGCGAGCCAGCAAACCGGGGCGATCGCCAGCGATAATCGACAACACGCCGTTACCTTTTTCATCCGCAACGATACTGACTTCGGGTTGAATCGGGAAACTTTTGAGCTGCCGACTAATTCGACCTGCTGTGGCAATCGTGGGCTCAGTCACCGCTAACAAAGTTTGGGCTAATTCATATTCAATATAATTCATCACGTCACGATACTCATGGTGACCATCATTAGCATCCATCACCAAGAAGCTATCCAGCGCATAACCGTGCTGCGTGGTGTGAATTTTGGCTTCCATAATGTTGTAATTCAAGCGTGCAAAGAAATTGCACACGCGGGAAAATAAATAAGCGCGATCAGGTAAATACACCAATACTTGAAGTCCGTCACCGATGCGCGACAAACGTGTTTTGATCACCGGATGATCGCTGGTTACGCGATGCGCCAGCACGCGCGCGTGCCAAGCAATTTCATGCGCATCGTGCCGCAAGAAATAATCGGCATCGAGTTGCGCCCACAACAGTTGATAAACCGCCGGTGCGATGGCGTACAAACTCAAGGTTTCCATCGCTTTTTGTTTGGCTTCGCCCACTTGGTCAGCTACTTTGCCACCGAGCATAAAGCGGCGTGTGGCATAAAATAAATCTTCTAACAATTTACCTTTCCAAGCATTCCACACTTTGGCGCTGGTGCCGCGAATATCGGCGACAGTAAATAAATAAAGTGCTACCAAATAACGTTCATTCTTAATAATCGACGCAAAATTGGCAATCACATCTTGGTCGGATAAATCTTTTTTCTGGGCGGTGGACGACATCGTTAAATGATGTTCTACCAGCCAAATAATCAAGGCGCTATCTTCACGCGAGATGCCGTGTTGTTTGCAAAAACGTCTAGCATCGGCACGTCCCAGTTGCGAATGATCGCCGCCGCGACCTTTGGCGATGTCGTGAAATAAGCCGGCGATCAAGAGCACTTCTTGGCGCGCAAAATCTTTAATCAGTGTGCTGCACAGCGGATATTCGTGGGCATGGCGTTCCAGCGTAAATCGCCGCAGATTACGGATGACCATTAATATGTGTTCGTCCACTGTGTAAACGTGGAATAAATCGTGTTGCATTTGACCACTGACTTTATCGAACGCGGGTAAATATCGGCCCAAAATTCCGTGCTGATTCATTTTGCGTAAGGTATGCGTTAACCCTTGCGGCGCGCGGAAAATTTCCATAAACAGCGCGCGGTTGCCGGCGTCATGGCGGAATTCAGCGTTAATTAAGGGGCGCGCTCGCCATAAGGCGCGCAGCGTGGCAGCGGAAAATCCCTGTAATTTTGGATGATATTCCAGCAGCAAGAAACTTTCCAAAATAGCCGACGGTGTTTTTTCAAATAAATGTTCATCACGCGCTTCTAAGAAATCATCTCGGGCCACAAAGCGTTCATTAATAGGTCGGATTTCGGCAGATTCAGGAAAAATGCGCGCCCGCATATTTTGCAGCAACATACTATTGAGCTGTTGCACTGCCTGTTTGGTGCGGTAATAACGTTGCATTAACAATTCACTCGCGCGCCGATTGCTGCTGGCTTGAATGTGCATTTGTTCGGCCAACGGCGTTTGATAATCAAACAGCAAACGGACTTCGCGACGTTTAGCTAAATGATGAAGGCGAATCCGCAAGGTTTGCAGCAACGATTCGTGGCGGGCGATGGCGCGCGCTTCGAGCGGGGTAATTAATTCGGCAGCGGCCAATTCTTTCCAGCTGGTGCCAAAACCGCAGGCACGTGAAATCCATAACACCGACTGTAAGTCGCGCAGACCACCGGGGCTTTCTTTGATGTTGGGCTCTAAATTAAAATCAATATCGGCGTAGCGAACGTAACGCTGTTGCTGTTCGAGCGTTTTTGCCAAGAAAAATGCGCGGCGACTCAAATGATTCGAAAGTGTTACGCGCATTTCCATAAACAACTCAGCGTTGCCGATAATTCGTCGTGCTTCAAGCAAATTGGTTTGTACTGTTACGTCAGACGATTCCGCCATGCAATCGCCAATCGTCCGAATGCTGTGGCCAATTTCTAGGCCAATATCCCATAAGCATCCGACTAATTCTTGCAGACGAATTTCTAACGCACTGTCGGCCGGTTCGTTCAATAAGATCAGTAAATCAATATCAGATTTAGGAAAAAGCTCACCGCGACCGTAGCCGCCAACCGCCACCAAAGTGGCAGCCTGCGGCATGTCGTGTTGCTGCCAAATTCGAGTTAGATATTGATCGATTAATTTGGAATGGGCATGCAACACAGCTTGTGGCTGGGGATTTTTTTCAAAATTCTGCTGCAACACCAAGCGGTCAGCACGCAACGAATCACGAATCTGAGCGATGGTTTGCCGCATCAATTAAGCCGCAGGAATAGCCGGCGAATCAGCCGATAAAGTCAGTACTTCATAGCCGGTGGGTGTCACCAAAATAGTGTGTTCCCATTGCGCCGACAAGCTGTGATCTTTGGTCACCACTGTCCAACCGTCCCCCAATTGCTTGATGCCCGCTTTGCCGGCGTTGATCATGGGTTCGATGGTAAAAATCATGCCGGCTTCTAATTTAACGCCCGTATTTGGTTTGCCGTAATGCAGTACTTGCGGCTCTTCATGAAACTTTTGGCCGATACCGTGACCGCAAAATTCGCGCACCACGCTGTAACCCATCCCTTCGACATAGCTTTGAATAGCGTGGCCAATATCGCCCAAGGTCGCGCCGTGGCGAACTTTGCGAATGCCGCGCCACATCGCTTCATACGAACATTCGCACAAGCGCTTGGCTTGAATCGACGGTTCGCCGACATAAAACATACGACTGGTATCGCCGTGGTAGCCGTCTTTAATGGTGGTGATGTCGAGATTAATGATGTCACCATTTTTGAGTTTTTTATCACTCGGTACGCCGTGGCACACCTGATGATTGATCGAGGTGCAAATGGATTTTGGATATGGCACATGGCCGTTCGGCGCGTAATTGAGCGGGGCAGGGATGCAACCCTGAATATCCACCATTAAATCGTGACAAAGTTTATCCAGTTCATCGGTGGTGACGCCAGGTACGACAAATGGTGTAATGTAATCCAGTACTTCACCCGCCAAACGGCCGGCAACGCGCATTTTTTCAAATTCGACTTCAGATTTAATGCTTATGGTCATGATATTTATTTTATTTTAAACGATACTAAGGATAGTGGATTGAGCAATTCAGCACAACTTTCACCAGCTAATATGACTTCAATTATTAGGGACATAAAAAAACGCCCCGATGAGTTGGGACGTTTTTCATATTAACTAAGGAATACCCCTTAGTTAATTACCATTTATTACCATTTGGTGTGCCACGTGGGGAATTAAATCCCGCACCGCTACGACGTTGACCACCAGCAGAAGGAGCGCGGCTAGGTGCGCCAGTGTTGGTGCTGGTGCGCGGTGCTGCACTGCTTGTGCGATTGCCATCGTTAGCGCGAGGTTGCGTGTTCGCATCAAAACGATTGTGGGAGTGACCTTCACGACGTTGACCACCGCGATCATCACTTGGGAAAGCATGACGGCTATCCGGCGCGTGGTGACGTGGGGCACCTGAACCGCCAGCACCGGCGCCACGTGGCGCGCCGAAACCGGAAGTGCGAGGGGCACCAAAACCACCGCGAGGTGCGCTGCTACGTGGGTTGCCAGCACCCGTACCACGACCACTTGAAGCTGGACGCGGTTTGAACTTAGGCTCTAAACCAGCAATGGTATGCGCATCAATG
>Ga0114977_10000648_pt1 | contig 22981 bp, 16 predicted proteins | sample S_130805_MF_Meta_FD_87026 | JGI IMG/M metagenome (GOLD analysis project Ga0114977, IMG submission 87026) | Freshwater microbial communities from Lake Simoncouche, Canada to study carbon cycling - S_130805_MF_MetaG | ecosystem: Environmental > Aquatic > Freshwater > Lake | place: Lake...
AACATACTTTTCTAATTCATTTGTTGTTGGATCTTCGTTAAATACATCGTCACCTAATTCGGCATTCATCATTGCTGATAACATTTCTTTACACGGCTTGGTTACTGTATCGCTTCTTAAATCTATTATTTGCATGATAGTTTATTAAATTTATATAATTTCAAAATATTAAATAAAAAATAATTAAAAATTCCAAAGTTTTAGTAATTTTTCTACAAATCTTTCTTTAGGCAAAAAGTTATTTTCTAAATCCACATTCATAGGTACGGGGGTATCTAAACTTCCTTCTCGCATAACAGGAGCATCCAAATAATCGAAACAATGTTCTGTAATTAAAGCCGCTATTTCACCTGCAATTCCTCCAGTAAGAGTATCTTCGTGCATCACAATTACCTTACCAGTTTTTCTTACAGAAGCATAAATAGTTTCGGTATCTAAAGGTGCTAAAGTTCTCAAATCAATTAAATCGGCCTGAATATTTGGATTATTACTAAGAGCTTCAATCGCCCAATGAACGCCTAAACCATAGGTTACAATAGTTAAATCATTTCCTTCTTTTACCAAACGAGCTTGACCGAATGGAATAGTAAAATAATCTTCGCTCACTTCTTCAGTAATACTTCGATAAAGTGCTTTATGTTCAAAATACATTACTGGATTAGGATCTTCAAACGCAGCCAACAATAGGCCTTTTGCATCGCTTGGAAAAGCCGGATAAGCAATTTTTAATCCAGGAGTTTTAAAAAACCAAGCTTCGTTGCTTTGGCTGTGAAAAGGTCCGGCAGATACTGCAGCGCCTGTTGGCATTCTTACAACCACATCGGCATTTTGACCCCAACGGTAGTGACTTTTTGCAAGATTATTTATTATCTGAGTCATTCCTTCACTAACAAAATCGGCAAATTGCATTTCTACCATTGCTTTGTGAGCATTAATTGAAAGCCCAAAAGCAGCTCCGAGAATAGCACTTTCACATAATGGGGTATTTCTTACACGATCTTTTCCAAAAGCTTCAACAAAACCTTCGGTAATTTTAAAAACGCCTCCATAGTCGGCAATATCTTGACCCATTAAGATAAGATTAGAATGTTTTTGCATAGCTAATTTTAAGGCCTGACTAATGGCATCGATTAAACGCATACCTTTTGTATTTGTGTTTAACGATAAAGTATTTAAAATATTTACTGGCTTATACAGGTCTGATAATTCCTTTGCTGTATCTGGGTTTGGATTTTTTTCAGCGAATGCTGTTTCGAGGCCTTGATCAATTTCGTTTTTAATATCAAGTCGAGATTGTTCAATTAATTCTTTTGTTAAAACGCCTTCATTTATTAAAAAATTTTCGAATGTTTGAACAGGGTCTTTTCTGCCCCAAATATCAAACAATTCTTTTGGTACATATTTAGTTCCACTTGCTTCTTCATGACCGCGCATTCTAAAAGTTACACATTCTAAAATTACAGGTCTAGGATTTTCTCTAATACTTTCGGCTAAATTTTTAACTGTTTCGTAAACTTTTAAAATGTTATTTCCATCAATTGAAATGCCCTCGATACCATAACCTATGCCTTTATCTGCAAAAGATTTACATTTAAATTGTTCGTTACTAGGAGTACTTAAACCGTAACCATTATTTTCTATAATAAAAATAACAGGCAAGTCCCAAACCGCTGCAGTGTTAATACTTTCGTGAAAATCGCCTTCGCTAGCACCACCATCACCACTAAAAACAACAGTTACTTTTTTTTCTTTTCTTAATTTGTTTGCGAGTGCAATGCCATCAGCAACTCCTAATTGAGGACCAAGATGAGAAATCATTCCTACAATTTTATAATCTTGAGTACCAAAATGAAAAGAACGGTCCCTCCCTTGAGTAAAGCCGCCTGGCTTACCTTGAAACTGAGAAAATAAACGGTTTAAAGGTATTTTACGCGAAGTAAATACACCTAAATTTCTATGCATGGGTAAAATATATTCATCAGAATCTAAAGCGATAGTCGCGCCAACAGAAATAGCCTCCTGCCCTATTCCACTGAACCATTTAGCTATTTTACCTTGACGAAGAAGTAACAACATTTTTTCCTCAATCATTCGAGGTTTTAAAATATTAATGTATAATTCTAAAAGGGTACTGTCTTTATATTTTTTTCGTTCAAATTTTATAGGAGTTTCTGCCGTAATCATTAGTGATATTTATTATTAATTAAAAATTAAAACCTGTATAATTAATTTTTTGTGCCATCAATAACAGTTTGAATTAAATAAAAAAGATTTGATTAATATTTTTTTAAAGGTAAGAGATTATTATTTAAATAAAAAAGGGGTATACAAAAGGAAGCGACTGATTTTTAATCTGGAATAACTATTGATAGTATCATTAATTTCCTGATCTTGGATGAGCTTGATTATAAGATTTTTTTAACTTTTCTATTGTATTATGGGTATAAATTTGAGTTGCAGACAAATTAGCATGTCCCAATAATTCTTTAACAGCATTAATATCTGCTCCACGATTTAATAAATGAGTAGCAAATGTATGACGCAATACATGAGGACTTTTTTTCTTATTTGTAGTTACTTCACTTAATATTTCGCTAACAATTTTGGTTAATGCCTGAGGTGATAATTGAATGTTTTTTAAGTTTACAAATAAAAAAGAATTAATTAAATTGTTCTCCTGTTTTGCATTTAAATACTCTTGGATACTCCGTTTAAGGTGAATACTAAATGGAATAATTCTTTCTTTATTACGTTTACCTAGAACTTTCAGTTGCAAACTAATTAAATCAAGATCAGTTTCTTTTAAATTAATTAATTCTGCTCTTCTCAAACCTGTTTGATAAAGAACATCAATAAGTAATTTATTTCTAATTCCTTCAAAACCGGAATCAAATTTTAATTGATTAAATATTTTTTCAATTTGATTTTCGTCGATAAAAACAGGTAAGCGTTTTGGGGTTTTTGGACCTTGAATTTTTTGCATTGGGTTATTCGAAATCAAATTATTTTTAAGTGCGTACTTAAAAAAAGATTTTAAACAACTGATTTTTCTATTTACACTTACTGTTGATTTTTTTTTATCGATTAACGACGCGATAAAAGACCTAACATGTTGATATGATATTTCAGTTAATCGTGAGTCATATACTTCTTGATTTAAAAAATTGAAGAATTGTTTTAAATCTATGGCGTAATTTTTTGTGGTTAATGGGCTAAACCTTTTTTGAAGGTTTAAGTACGATAAAAATTCAGCTACAGCTTTATCATCCGACATAAAAAAATCCTAACCGAAATTATACATTTCAAATTAGGATTGCAATAAATTTATATAAAAAAATTATTAATTAGTCGTTAAGACCTAATATTAATTTTTGCTTGTAAACAGCTTTGATAACTTGTTCGCGACGAACAATTGAAGGTTTTGTGAATTTTGAACGTTCACGTAATTGTTTAACAACTCCAGTTTTTTCAAACTTTTTTTTGTACTTTTTTAAGGCTTTTTCTATATTGTCGCCTTCTTTAATCTGAACTATTAGCATTTTTGATTATTAAATTAAAATTAAGAAAGGCAAATGTACAAATTAAATTGTAGAAAAAGAAAAAAAATTCAATATTTTTAGTGCTTTATTCCTTTACAAAACTCTAACTTTATCTATTATTATACAAATTATGCGCAAGGATAGCTTTAAAATACTAAAAAAAGCAATAAACAATAGCCAAAACATCAGTATTATTACTCATTGGAGTCCAGATGGAGATGCTATTGGGAGTAGCTTAGCTTTATATCAATTTCTAAAATATTTAGATAAAAATGTAAAAGTGATAATTCCTAATGCTTTTCCAGATTTTTTAGAATGGATGCCTGGAAGTAAGCAAATCCTTAATTTTCAGGAAGAGGAAAAAAAATGCGAAAATTGGCTAAATAAAAGCGATTTAATTTTTACATTAGATTTTAATTCATATAAACGAATTGAAAAACTTGGCGATGTTTTACTAAAAACATCAGCGCCAAAAGTGATGATAGATCATCATCAACAACCAGATGATTATGCAAAATATTATTTTCACGATGTAAATGCATGCAGTACGTGTGAACTTATTTTTGATTTAATATGTGGTTTAGGCGCAAAAAAAACAATTGATAAAAAGATAGCCGCTTGTATTTACACCGGATTAATGACAGATACAGGTTCCTTCAGATATCCAAGCGTTAGCTCAAATACTCACACAATTATTGCTGAACTTTTAAAAACAGGTATTATTCCAAGCGAAATTCATGGGGCTGTTTATGACAATTATAGTTTGGATAGATTAAAATTATTAGGTTATGCTTTAAGCGAAAAAATGAAAATAATTGATGGTTATCCTGTTGCTTACTTTTGTTTATCTAACAAAGAATTAAAACAATTTAATTTTCAAAAAGGAGATACAGAAGGATTGGTTAATTATCCTTTTGCTATAAAAGGAATTAAAGTGTGTGCCTTATTTAACGAATCAGAAAATTACGTAAAGATTTCTTTTAGAAGTAAAGATAAAATTGATGTGAATGCCTTTGCAAGAAAATATTTTAATGGCGGAGGACACATCAATGCTGCTGGTGGCAAAAGTGATTTATCTTTAAACGAAACTGAAATAAATTTTATTAAACAGGTCAAAACCTTATTTTAATTAAATAAAATGTTAGAATTTTTCGCGAAATTAAAATTAAATTCAATTATAGATAAAAATCCTACTAAAAAAACAAAACGATTTTTATCCTGGATCGACATAAGCTCAATGGCTATTATTATTGAATCTAATAAAAATTTAAACAAAAATAATTTAGATAATTTTATAGAAAAAACAGGGAAGTATGTGGAAGTTTTTTATGTAGAAACAAATAATAAACAAGCTACTTTTGGAGACTGGAATTGCTTTACTAAAAAAGATTTAACATTTTTAAAATTACCAAAATCAGAAACTATTTTATCATTAAAAACAAAACAATTTGACCTTGTGATTAATACTTGCAATGATACTAATTTATTTGCGGCGGGTTTAAATAATTATTTAACTTCAACTTTTAAATGTGGGCTAAGTAATGCTTATAACGATACTGATTTAATTATTTCAAAAAAAGAATCCTACGATTTACCATTATACTTAACTGATATTAGTAATTATTTAAAAATGATAAAATACTGATTTTATAAATAATTTAAAATTTAAAACATCTATGAATATAGAATTTAATAAAAATGATGATTCGATGCGATTACTTATTTCGCAAATGGAAAAACGCCTTGAAAAAATATATTTAGGTGGTGGAAAGGAAAAAATAGATAAGCAACACAAACAAGGTAAAATGTCGGCCAGAGAGAGAATTGACTTTTTATTAGACAAGAATACATCGAGAATAGAAATGGGGGCATTTGCGGGCTATGAAATGTATGAAGAGCATGGAGGTTGCCCAGGTGCTGGAGTTGTTATTGTAATTGGATATGTGAGTTGCAAACAGTGCATTGTTGTTGCAAACGATGCAACAGTAAAAGCAGGAGCATGGTTTCCTATAACTGGAAAAAAGAATTTAAGAGCTCAAGAAATTGCTATGGAAAATCGTTTACCAATTATTTACTTGGTCGACAGTGCAGGGGTATATTTACCGTTACAAGATGAGATTTTTCCGGATAAAGAACATTTTGGAAGAATATTTCGAAATAATGCGGTAATGAGTAGTATGGGTATTTTACAAATTGCGGCAGTAATGGGAAGTTGTGTTGCAGGCGGCGCTTATTTGCCAATTATGAGTGATGAAGCGATGATTGTAGACAAAACTGGGTCTATCTTTTTAGCTGGCAGTTATTTAGTAAAAGCTGCTATTGGAGAAGAAATTGATAACGAAACATTAGGAGGAGCAGTTACGCATTGCGAAATAAGTGGCGTTACAGATTATAAATGTAAAGACGATGCGGATTGTTTAAGTCGAATTAAAAACATTATGAGTAAAATAGGCGACTTTGATAAAGCAGGATTTAATCGTCAAAAATCTCTTTCGCCAAAAAAAGATGAAAAAGAAATTTATGGTATAATACCTGACTCTCGAGATAAACCATACAACATGTATGAAATTATTGAGCGATTAATTGATAATAGCGAACATGAAGAGTATAAATCAGATTATGGCAAAAGTATAATTTGCACCTATGCAAGAATTGATGGTTGGGCTGTAGGAATTGTTGCTAATCAAAGAATGATAGTAAAAGCAAAAAAAACAGGCGGTAGCTCTGAAATGCAAATTGGAGGGGTTATATATAGTGATAGTGCAGACAAAGCAGCGCGTTTTATTATGAATTGCAATCAGAAAAAAATACCCTTAGTTTTTTTGCAAGACGCAACAGGATTTATGGTAGGATCAAGAAGTGAACAAGGTGGCATAATTAAAGATGGGGCCAAATTAGTTAACTCAATGGCCAATAGTGTGGTTCCTAAATTTACAATTTTAGTTGGAAATAGTTTTGGCGCTGCAAATTATGCAATGTGCGGAAAAGCATACGACCCAAGATTGATTGTTGGTTGGCCTACTTCTAAAGTTGCGGTTATGGGAGGTGCCCAAGCAGCAAAAGTATTAGTTCAAATAGAAGTTGCAAGCTTAAAAGCAAAGGGCGAAAAAATAACTCAAGAAAAAGAAACTGAATTATATAATAAAATTAAAGATAAATACGATATTCAAACAACGCCATACTATGCGGCATCTCGCTTGTGGATGGACGCCATTATTGATCCCTTAGAAACACGAAAAATTATTAGTATGGGTATTGAAATGGCAAATCATGCACCTATTACCAAACCTTTTATTTTAGGTGTTTTACAAACTTAATTAATAAACTATAAAAGATTTATCAGTCTTAGCATTTTCCAGTAATAAATGTTTGTATTCATTTATTAATAGCATTTTTCTATTATTAATTATAAATTTTTTAATGTTTTGTTTTTCAAAATTTAGAGGCGATATGCCGTTTTTAATTTTAACATCTTTTATTTTAATATAAAAATAATAAGCAGCATCAGTAAATTCAATAACTTGTCCGGAACTAAAAGTAATATCAGCTTGTGTTTTAAGTTTAGGTATTTCTTTTTTAATATCATCAATATATAACCAAGTGCTATCGTTTAAATAAAAATTTTCAGCATTTTGAACACATAATTTATTAAGTTTTTCCTTATCATTTAATTGATTTGATTTTAATAATTGTTTCATTTTTTCAAGTCCCTGAAATTTAGCTGGTATTTTTAAATAATCTAACCTTATAATGTTAGATTTTAGAATAAAATTATCACGATGAGCATTATAATAATTTTGAATTTCTTTATTTGAAATAATGGTATCTAAATTAGCCTCAATTAATTTTGTTTGATAGATGTGATTAACTAAACTTTTTTTATACGACTGAACTTGTTTGTCTATTTCAATTTCATCGGCATTTAACTTAGAAATTGCTTCTTGATAAAACAAAGCTTCTGTCGCCCAATTTTCGATAGTTTTAACAGCACTTAAGGCGCTATCTTTTTTATTTCCATTTGAAATAAAATCAGTTTTAAAATCATAAAAATTTAGATTTTCGTTACCAGCTTTAGCAATTAATTTAGAAGAGATATCATCTGCCTCGGATTTACCAGAATTACAGGCGTATAAAAAACAAACTAATATTATAAAGTAAAAGTTATTCAATTCAATTAAATTATTTAATGCTAAAGCTAAGAGAATTTTTGTGATCTTGAAATAGGTTGAAAATATATTTATAAAAAAAATAGCTGTTAAAAAACAGCTATTTTAAATTTTTAAATTATTTGATGGTACTCAATACCTCTTGATTTAACTCAACCTTATATTTATCTTTTAAATAATTTAACCATTCGGTATCTAAAAAATTTTGAAAATCAGAAGTTGCGCTTCCTCTACATTCGGCTAATGTTTTAGGGGATTTTGTAAGGATATTATTTATAATCAACACTAAAACTTTTTTTTCTTTAGCATCACTGTAATTTTTTGGTGCAATTCCTTTAATCCAATTTGCATCTACATTCGTATTTTCTCCTTTTAAATAAGTTACATTTTCTGAAGATACGTTTAGCTGTGAGGAAATATTTAAGATTTGAACAATCTCTTTTTCAGACTTACCATCTTTAAATAACTTACGTAAATCTTTAGCCACTTTTTCATTTAAGCATTTATATGTAGTTACTTCTGCTCTTTCTTCCCAGAGATATTTATTTTTATTAGTTTCGTAAAAAGATTTAAGGCCAAGAGTATCTTTTACCGCTTTGCTCCATACTTTTTGATCAGTTAAGTCAAATAACAAAATACCATCGCGATATTCTCTGTAAAGATTTGCAAATTCAACATATTTTTTTTCAAGTAAAGCATCTTCAAATGAAATAACATTTTCTTCTACCCAAGTTTTATAAATTCCTTTCATAATTTCAATCACATCGGTTGGAGAACGAAAAGTCATTTGAGCTTCTAAAAATTTAGCAAAATCATTTTGAGTATATGATTTACCACCAAGATTAAAAATCTCTTTATTACCAAATTTAGCTGCACGTTCTGCTTTCCAAGTTGCTTTTAAATAAGTAGAATCCATAATTTTATTAAACTCATCCTTATTTTTTATATTTTCTTTAAAATTATTTTCTTTTTTAACTTTTTCAATTAAAGCTACACGTCCCATTTGAGAACGACTATCTCTATTAATTTTTGATTTAATATCATTTTTAATTTCACTAAAAGGCGGCAATGTTTTTAATTCAATTCGTTTAATAATATGCCATCCATATTGAGACAAAATAGGTTCAGAAATTTCATTATCAGATTTAATATTAAACGCAGCGTCTTCAAAATCTTTTGGCAAACGACCTCCTTTAAAAGGCTGTAATTGTCCGCCTCGCTCATTAGACTGCTTATCATCACTAAACTGACGCGCTAAATCCTCGAAATTTTGACCTGCTTTAATTTTAGCATAAATTTCGTCAATTTTAGTTTTAGCATTTACTTTTTCTTGATCATTAGCTTCTTTTAAAACTCTACACATAATGTGAGCAACAAAAATTTCGCCTCGACTTTCACGCTTATCCGATATTTTAAGAATATGGTATCCAAAACGTGTTCTAACAATAGGGCTTATTTCCCCTACTTTTGTATTATAGGCAGCTGATTCAAAAGGATAAACCATATCTAAAGCAGTGAAATAATTAAGGTCACCCTTATTATCTAAAGCAGAAGGATCGTCGCTTGTTTTGGGCGCGATACTTTGAAATAAATCAGATGAACTTTTAGCGTATTCGGATAATTTTTTAATAGCATTAACCTTAACTTTATAAACAGAACTATCTTTTCCTTTTAAAAATTTAGAAATCTCAGTTGAATTTTTTAAAAGTTTATCATAATTTAAAACTTCAACAGGTGTTGGGAATTTACCTATCACTGCATTACGAATTAAATTTATTCTTGTCCATGCTTCGAGTGTATCTTTAGGAAGAGCAGTTTCTTCTAATCTTACTAAAATATGACTAGCACGAACTTCATATTTCATCCGATCGTAAGTTTCTAACAATAAATTCTCGGTGGTATTTTTATCTGTTAAATAAGGTGCTGCCAATTGGCGACGATAACCTAATAATTCAGTTTTAAAAGAATTAAGAGTATCTAATCCTAAACTTTCTGCTTCAAAAACCTTGCTTTTAAATAATGAAAATAAATCGACGTATTCTTTTACTGATTTGGAACTTGAAGGCACCTCTTTCACATTATTTTTTTTATAAACTGCTTCGAACTCAGACTTTTTAACTGGCCTTTTATTTATCGTCATCACGATAGGATCTTGTGCAATTATATTATTTAAAAAAATAATGTTTATTAGTGAAACAACAAAAATTTTACTCTTTTTCATACTTATTTTTATTTAGTTCTTTGTATATAATTAATTATTTAATAATTTCAGCAAGTTTTTTTTCTAAATCGGGGCCACGTAAATTTTTAGCAAGAATAATTCCATTTGGATCGATTAAATAGTTTTGAGGAATACCTGTAACACCAAAAGTTTTTCCTACTTCATTACCCCAACCTTTTAAATCGCTTACATGAGACCAAGTTAAATTATCTTGATTAATGGCTTGAACCCAAGCGTCTTTATTTGAATCCATTGAAATACCCAACACAGTAAACCCTCTATTTTTATATAGATTAAAAGCGTTAACTACGTTTGGGTTCTCCATCCTACATGGCCTGCACCAACTGGCCCAAAAATCAATTAATACGAATTTACCTTTGTAATCTGAAAGACTAATTAATTTACCCTCGGGTGTTTGCTGCGAAAAATTAACTGCTTTATAACCCACCATTGTGCCTTTTTTATCTTCAACCCGTTTGGTAGCTAATTTAATAAACTTAGTATTTTTAATGCTGACGTCTATAAAAGATAAAGCCTCTTCTAAATCGCTTATTGGGATATTGGGATTATTAAAATCGGTATAAATAATATAACCACTTACAGGTGACTTAGGGTGATTTTTGATATATGTTTTTATTCCAGTCATAAACTGACCATTTAAATTTTGGTATTCATTTTGAATACTTTGTTGAGTTTGAACATCACCTTTTTGAGTTGCAATATTATAATCAGCCTGCAATTTTTGTTGTATTTGAACAAAATTATTTATCATCATTCTGTATTCAACATAATCATTTTGAGTTAAGCCTCCTTGAAGAGAAGAATAAAGAAGAGAATCGCCGATGAGGTTTGCTTTGATAGGCTCGTTATTAGCAAAAAAAAGATAATTAGGTTGAGCATTAATATCGCTTACTGTTGTAAACCAATATAGATTTGGCTCTACACTTTTAAGATTAAACACAAATTTTCCTTTTACAATCTTTGCAGAATCGGTATAATCTTTTTCGTTCCATTTATGATGAACATAAATAGATTTTCCATTATAATTTCTAATTGTTCCATCTATTTTGAATGAAAATGTTTTTTCAGAACTTGTGCTCTGAGACCATATTAATTTGGTTGAGAACAATAACAAAATAAAAAAAATAATTTTATTCATATTTAATATTTTTTAAATTAAAACCATCATTTTAGTATTAAAACAATTATTTGATTTAGAATAGCAAATATACCAAGATTTAACTAAAATCATTAAAATTTAGATATTTTAACAACCAAAAAAGACCCTTTAAAATACATACTTTTCTTAAAGATAAGAGGGCAAAACTAGGGTAAAAAAAAATTAATTCATTCGTTTCGAATTAATATAAAAATTTGGATCTATTATGAAATTTTTATCATCTAGTGATATTGTTTTCCATTCCTCACTGGGGTATATCCAAATATTATTTTTGGATATTAACCTTATAGGCAGATTAAAACCCAAAATACAATTAGACCATCGAAATTTTAATATTTTATTTGAGTAAGAATATTCTAAAACAGGAATTTGTTTTGTTCTTAAATATTGATCAAATATTTTTTGTAAATCATAATTTAAAAAAGTAATTAAATAATCTTCAATTTGTTTAGTAGAAACCGTTTGATGCCAAAAATTTTGATTTAGGCCTTGAAGCATTTTTTTCCATAACTCGTCGTTATTAATAAGTTGCCTAATGGTATGCAACATATTAGCAGCTTTGTAATACATGTCGCCTGAACCATCTTTATTTACATTATAATTAGTAATAATGGGTCGGTCGTTTAGGATAGCGTTTCGTGTACCAATAACATATTCTGCTCCAGCTTTTTTACCATATAAACTTTGAACAAATAAATTTTCTGAGTATGCTGTAAATCCTTCGTGTATCCAATTATCAGCTACATCTTTTGCTGTAATACTATTTCCAAACCATTCGTGACCCGATTCATGAACAATAATAAAATCCCAATTTAATCCCCAACCGGTTAAAGACAAATCTTTACCTAAATAACCATTTTTAAATTTATTACCATATGCTATGGCACTTTGATGTTCCATACCTAAAAAAGGTGCTTCAACCAATTTATAACCATCTTCATAAAATGGATATTTGCCAAACCAATCTTCAAAACAACGTAACATTGGTTTAACTTGCTTAAATTGTTGTTTAGCTTTTTCTATATTTCCTTCAAGTACCCAAAAATCTAAATCTAAAATACCCGCTTTCCCATTAAAAGTATCTTTAAAATTTACATACTTACCGATATAGGGAATAATATTATAATTATTAATAGGATTTTTTACTACCCAGCAATAAGTTTTAGTTTGATTAGAATTAGTTTTTATAGATTTACATTTGCCATTAGAAACTGTAACTAAATTACTAGATGCAGTAAAATAAACGGATGCGCTATCAACTTCGTCGTATTGATGATCTTTATTCGGGAACCATACACTGGAGGCCATTCCTTGACAGGCAACAGAAATCCATGGATTATTATTTTTATCATTAGACCAAATAATACCGCCGTCCCATGGAGGAAAAACAGCGACATGAGGTTTTCCATGAAAATAAACAAATAAACTAGATGTATTATTTGAAATTGACGTCTTAATTAAGCTAATAAAATAAGCATTTCCATCACGTATAAATTTACATGTATGTTTATCTTGAACTACACTATCAATAATCATTGGTTGCATTAAATCGATTTGCATGAGAGGATAATAATCAAGAGTCTTATATGAAATTTTATTGTAACCAAAAATTGAGCTGTCTTTTTCATTAAAAGTTACATGCAAATCATAATGGGTTAAATCCCACCATTTACGGGCATCAGTAATATCTCCTCTTAAAGAATCGGCATGAGTGTATAGATTCGTTTGTGCAGAAACAAAAAAATTAAATAAAATAAAAAAATAAACACTAAAAGTTTTAGTAGAAAAGCACTTCATTTAAATTACAAATAAAAAAATTAAATTATTAAAATAAAAAGAAAACAACACAAAAATTATGGACATTAAATTAAGAAATTAAATCTAATAAAATCAACAGATTAGTTATTAGTAAATAATTCGATTAACTTTAAAAATTAATTTTAAAACATGTCATTACGACTGCATTTTTTTAAAACCATAGTCTTTATTTTTTTTATTTCATTCTCTGTTAAAGCGCAGATATTGGTTTCTGGCATAATCAAAGAAAAATCAGGCTTAGCTCTTAATGAATCAACCATAAAAGTTTTTAGCCAAGATTCATTATATATTACAGGAACAAAAACAGATAAAGATGGTAATTTTAATTTTTACCTACCTAATAAAAAAGAATACTATGTAATTATTTCTTTTATAGGATATAAAGACACATATAAACGTATTTCTATAGAAAAAGATAATATAAATTTAGGAAAAATTACACTCTTAGAAGATGGTAAAAATCTTTCGGAAATAGAAGTAAATACTATACAAAAAAGGGGCGAACAAAAAGGAGACACCACTTTATTTAATGCTGATGCCTATAAAACCCAACCTGATGCAACGGCAGAAGATTTAATTAAAAAAATGCCAGGTTTTACATCAGATAATAATGGATTAAAAGTAAACGGAGAAGCGGTTCAAAAAGTGTTGGTTGATGGTAAGCGATTTTTTGGCGACGATCAAAATGCAGCCATAAAAAACATACCTGCAGATATTATTGATAAAGTAGAAGTATTTGACAAAATGAGTGATCAATCTCAATTTACTGGGTTTAATGACGGTGACCAACAAAAGACAATTAATTTTGTAACAAAAAAAGGAAAAAACATTGGTGAATTTGGAAAAATTTATTCAGGAATAGGTTCAGACGAAGATCGCTTGCTCAGGTATTCCAATGGAGCAACAATTAATAGTTTTAATGACAAGAGACGAATTTCGTTATTACTTCTTTCTAATAACATTAATCAACAGAATTTTAGTATGAGTGATATTACCGGTGCTCTGGGCAATTCAGGTCAGAATTCAGGAGTTCGGCAAGGAGGCAGTGGCAGGCAAGGAAATTTTACATCGGGAGCAGATAACTTAATGACTTCTTCACAAAAAGGAAATACATCAACTCAGGCATCTGGGTTAAACTACAGCGATAAATGGGGCAAAAAAACAGATATTTCAGGAAGTTACTTTTTCAATAACACAGATAATAAAAATGCTTCAGATATTTCGAGAAATTATTTTACAGACAATCAGTTAAATTACAAACAAACAAATGCTTCAGAAAATCAAAATCAAAATCATCGTATTAATTTAAGAATTGAATATGCAATTGATTCATCCAATAAAATTACTATTAGCCCAAATTTTAATTTTCAAAACAATTTGAATAAAACTAATTTACTTGGAAATAACACCATATTAGATTCGATTTTTTTGAGCAACACCCGGACAAATTCAGTAGAAAAAAACATAGGGTATGATTTTACAAATTCATTTCTTTATCAACATAAATTTAATAAAAAAGGACGCTCCATCTCATTAAACATAATAACTCAACAAAACGAAAAAACTAATAATGGAAACTACAATTCAGAAAATAAATATCAGAACGACAATTTAAATTTGAATTTGAATCAAGAATATAATAAATACGGAATTACAAAAAAAATATCGCCTAATATTTCATATACTGAGCAGATTTTAGAAAATTCTCAAATTTTATTAAGTTATAATCCGTCTTATACAGAAGCTTCATCAAATAAACAAACATTCGATTCAAATTATGTAACTAATACTTTTTCTGATTTTAATACAGAATTGTCAAATAAATATGCTACAATATATGAAACTCAAAAAGGAGGTATTAGCTATAAATATCAAAAAAATAAACTTAATTTAAGTTTTGGTTCTGATTTTCAAAATTCAAGTTTAATGGGAGATCAAACATTTCCATTAAAATTTAATTTGGTTAAAAAATTCGATAACATTCTGCCAAATGCAATGTTAAATTACAAAATAACAAAAACTAAAAATTTAAGGCTGTATTACAGATCAAATACAAATATTCCAGACATTAATCAATTGCAAAATGTAATTGACATATCTAATCCATTACAGATAAAATCTGGAAATTCGGAACTCAAACAAACCTTTGAAAATAATATTAATATTAGGTTTGGAGGTTTTGATGTAATAACCTCCCGAAACGCTATGTTATATATAAATGCAGGCTATTTTGATAATTATATAAGTAATGCAACTTATATTTTAGACCAAGATACCTTGATCCAAAATTTTAATATAAAAGCAGGAAGTCAAATAACAAAACCTATTAATTTAAACGGGTTTTATAACTCCCGAGTATCATTTACATATGGCTTTCCGATAAAATATATTAAGTGTAACTTAAATTTAAACACCGGATTAAATTATAATCATACACCAGCTATGATTAACGAATTAATAAATTACTCTGACAATTTTGCTTATAACGGAGGGCTTAACCTTGGAAGTAATTTGAATAAAAATATAGATTTTTCGATTAGCTATAATGGTAATTATACTGTTGTAAAAAATTCTATACAAAAAAGTGCGAATAATAATTTCTTCAGCCATAATGCAAATTTTAAAATAAATTGTATTTTATTTAAAAACATAGTGATTAATAGTGATTTTAATCATAGTCTTTACAGTGGATTAAGTCAGAATTTTAATCAAAATTATTTTTTATGGAACGTTTATTTGGGTTATAAATTTCTAAAATCTAAAAATTTAGAATTTAAGGTTTCTGTTTATGATCTTTTAAACCAAAACAGAAGTATAAGCAGAACCGTAACAGGATTATATAGTGAAGATAATAGAACTCAAGTACTAAAGCGATATGCATTAGTTAGCTTAACCTATAACTTTAAAAAATTTAAAAATGGGGGGCCAACTAAAGATTTGGAATCAGATTCTAATCCTTTTCATCGAAATCGATTTCAAAATTCTTCGCCCAATCAAGGAGGGGGAAATTAACTTAATTCTAATTTAGTTAATCCCTAAATTATAAAACACAAAACTCCACATATCGCCAAACTCAGCAATTTGTTTGGAGGTTGGTTTTCCTGCTCCATGCCCAGCATTTACATCAATACGGATGAGCATAGGATTTTGACTTTTATTTTTTTCTTGTAAAGTTGCAGCAAATTTAAAAGAGTGTGCTGGAACAACTCTATCATCATGATCGCCTGTTAAAACAAGAGTTGCAGGATAATTAACAGCTTTTATTTTGTGTAATGGTGAATATTTATACAAACAATCAAACTCTGTCTGATTGTCACTACAACCATAATCAACAGTCCATGCTCTGCCAATGGTGAACAAATGGAAACGCAACATGTCTAAAACACCAACTGCAGGAATAGCTACTTTGCATATATCAGGGCGCTGTGTCATTACTGCACCAACTAATAAACCACCATTACTTCTTCCGTGAATCGCAATTTTATTATAGGATGTATATTTTTTTTCAACTAAAAAATCGCACACAGAAATAAAATCATCAAACACATTTTGTTTTAAACATTTTGTTCCGGCTTTGTGCCAATCTTCACCATACTCTCCTCCCCCACGCAAATTTGGCACAACGTAAATTCCGCCGGCTTCCAAAAACACCGTTCTGTCAATTCTAAATTCAGGCGAAAGCGAAATATTAAATCCACCATAGCCATATACAAAACATGGAGTTTCGGGAGTCATTTTAAGATCTTTTTTATGTGTTATAAAAAAAGAAAGCTTTACGCCACCTTTACCAACAATAAATAATTGTTCGGTTATATAATCATCTGAATTAAATTTACAATTCGGTTTAAAAATTAATTTACTTTCCCATTTTTTTAAATCCAAAAAATAGCTTTGTTCAGGAGAAATATATTGAACAGTGCTATAGGTTGCAAACTCATCGTTTTTATCAGAATTAAAGGCACTCAATTTACATAAACCCGGCAATTTAATTTCTCTATCCAACATACCATTCAAATCATAACAAAATAATTTTGATGAGGCATTTTGTAAATAATTAGCAATAATTTTTTTATTACATAAGCGTGCACCTTCCAAAAGATTTTTGTTTTCGGGTAAAATAGTTTTCCAATTATCCACATCAGCAGCATTAATAGAGAATGAGACTAATTTATATTTAGCGGCGTTATGGTTAGTTAGCATATAAAATGTAGAATCAATATTATCTACAATAGCATAATCGAAATTAAAATCTCCTGAAATTATAATATCTGAACGGTTTGGATGCTTAAGGTCTCTCAGAATTAATTTTTCACCACTGGTGCTTTGGCTGGTACTTATAAATAAATAATTTTCATCATCTGTTAAGTAAGCTCCGAAATTATAATCAGCATGTTCTTTATCTTCAAAAACTAACACATCTTGTTCTTGCTTTGTCCCCAATTTATGAAAATAGACTTTGTGAAATTGATTTTTTTGAGAGAGTTCGCTCCCACTTGGCATATCATATCGACTATAGAAGATGCCGTCATCTTTCCAACTCATTCCGCTAAATTTTATCCACTTTAGTTCATCAGGCAAATCTCTTTTTGTAAGTATATCTTTAAAATGAATTTCAACCCAATCACTGCCGGCTTTGGATATTCCGTATGCTAAGGTCTGGCCGTTTTTAGAAATAGAAGCGCCACTTAACGAAACGGTTCCATCGTTTGATAATGAATTTGGATCTAGCAATATTTGCCCGAAATCTTCCAATGTTTTTTGAATAAATAAAACATTTTGATTTTGTAATCCGTTGTTTTTGTAGCAGAAATAAAAATCTCCTTTTTTAAAGGGAGCCGACTGTTTATTAAAATTCCACAATTCGGTTAAGCGATTTTTAATCTTATCGCGCGAAATAATTTGTTTCAAATAATTTTCGGTAACTATATTTTCTTTTTTTACCCAGTCATTTGTTCTTGGACTTTTATCATCTTCCAACCAGCGATAGGGATCTTTTACCAAAGTGCCAAAATAATTATCTGCTACGTTTTCTTTGGTTGTTTGAGGGTAATTGTAATTAATTTGACTTAAGGTTATATTTTTTGTCAATAATGAAAGCGTTAATAAAACAAAAGATTTATTCATTTTCAAAAATGTATTGTTAATATGTATATAAAGTAAATGGAAATGTAGCTAAAAGGATACATATTTTTGTAAATATAGATGATAAAACGCAGTTTTTCAACAAGCCTTTTTTTAATCCTTAAAGCCATTGTGCTATGTAATTTTTTATTTCTTTGTTCATTCAATTTAACAGCTCAGCCACCCAATTTAAAAACACAAATTTACATTGACAATTACTCTCAACAAGCTATTCGTCAAATGATATTATACAAAATTCCTGCCTGTGTTACATTAGCTCAGGCGATTTATGAGAGCTCAAGTGGAGTTAGCGAATTAGCAAAAAGATCTAATAATCATTTCGGAATTAAATGCCATGTTGGATGGGAAGGAGACACGGTATTAAAATCAGACGATGAGTTGAACGAATGTTTTAGAAAATATAATACTGTTGAAGAATCTTTTGATGACCACAGTTTATTTTTAACAAGTCGTCCACGCTATTCTAACTTATTTAAATTAGGTATTAAAGATTATAAAGGTTGGTGTCATGGACTTAAAAAGGCTGGTTATGCTACCTTTTCAAAATATGCTTCAGCATTAATTAGAATAATTGAAGAAAACAAATTATATAATTTAAACACTTATCAATATTTACATCAAAAAATTGTTATTCGTGCATCAAGAGAGATTCTACCTCAAAATAACTTAACAAACTCTTCAATAAGTTATTCAATTAAAAATAAAACGATTGAATAATTCTATTATTTTAATCCTTTTTTAACTATTAATCTTAATATATTCTTTTATTGAATAGCTTAAAAAAACATTACATTTATATTTTTATATATCATTATGGAATTTAGAATAGAAACTGACACAATGGGTGAGGTAAAGGTGCCAGCTCATGTATATTGGGGAGCTCAGACAGAGCGCAGTAGAAACAACTTTAAAATTGGGCCCGAAGCAAGTATGCCAAAGGAAATAATTTACGCCTTTGGTTATTTAAAAAAAGCTGCTGCATTAGCTAATTTTGAATTGGGTGTATTAACTAAAGAAAAATCCGATTTAATATCAAAAGCCTGTGATGAAATAATAGAAAAAAAACTAGACGATCAATTTCCTTTGGTTATTTGGCAAACAGGATCAGGTACTCAAAGTAATATGAATGCTAATGAGGTAATTGCTTATCGCGCGCATGTTTTATTCGGAGGTAATTTATCTGACGAAAAAAAAGTTTTGCATCCAAATGACGACGTAAACAAATCGCAATCAAGTAACGATACTTTTCCAACGGCTATGCATATTGCGGCATACAAACAAGTTGTTGATATTACCATTCCTGGTTTACAAAAATTACGTAGCTCTTTAAACAAAAAAGCAGAAGCATTTAAGGATATCATTAAAACTGGCCGTACCCATTTTATGGATGCCACGCCCCTGTCTTTAGGGCAAGAGTTTAGCGGTTATGTGCAACAGATAGACATGAGTATTCGCGCTCTAAATAATGCCTTAGGCGCCGTGAAAGAATTAGCTCTGGGCGGAACAGCCGTAGGTACCGGATTAAACACACCAAAAGGATACGATGTCTTGGTTGCTAAAAAAATTGCTGAATTAACGGGTATGCCATTTATTACAGCGCCAAATAAATTTGAAGCCTTAGCTGCTCACGATGCAATGGTTGAATTAAGTGGGGCCTTAAAAAGAACTGCAGTTGCATTAATGAAAATTGCTAATGATGTTAGAATGTTATCATCTGGTCCTCGTTGCGGAATTGGCGAAATAATAATTCCAGATAACGAACCAGGTTCTTCTATTATGCCTGGTAAAGTAAATCCCACTCAGCCAGAGGCAATGACGATGGTTTGTGCTCAAGTAATTGGAAATGATGTTTCTGTTTCGATTGGTGGCTCTATGGGGCACTTTGAATTAAATGTTTTTAAACCCGTTATTGCTGCTAATGTTTTGCAATCAGCCCGATTAATTGGAGATGCCTGTGTTAGCTTTAATGATAATTGTGCCATTGGAATTGAGCCAAATTTACCGCAATTAAAATTACATTTAGAAAATTCGTTGATGTTAGTAACTGCTCTAAATACTCATATTGGTTATGAAAAATCGGCAAAAATTGCAAAAACTGCTCATAAAGGAAACAAAACTTTACGTGAAGCTGCTATTGAATTGGGTTACCTAACCAATGAACAATTTGACCAATGGGTGAGACCTGAAGATATGATTGGTAGTTTAAAGTAATTTTATAAATTAAAAAGCTATCCAATAGAGGATTTTCATTAAAAATAATTTTCTATTTTTTTTCTAGCCAATCTCCATTTTCTTTTATCAATCCAATTAATTCATCAACGGCTGTTTCGCTGGTAACATTTTTCTTTACAACTACTTTGCCTTTATATAAACTAATTTTTCCGGGTCCGGTTCCTACATAACCATAATCGGCATCGGCCATTTCACCGGGGCCATTTACAATACAACCCATGATGCCAATTTTAATTCCTTTTAAATGATCGGTACGTTCACGAATTTTTTGTGTAGTTTCTTGTAAATCAAATAATGTTCGGCCACAACTAGGGCAAGAGATATACTCCGTTTTACTAATGCGTGTGCGAGATGCTTGCAAAATTCCGAAAGCGGTTGAATTACACATTTGTATGCTAACACATTCTTTTTGTTTAATCCAAATACCATCACCAAAACCATCTAATAATAAACCGCCAATATCGGTACTGCTGAATAATTGAAATTCTTCTTGACTTAATTGCGCATAATTACATTTGATAATGATTGGTAATTTACATTGATGATGAGCAAGGTCAATTGCCATTCGTCTTAATTCTGGAAGGGTATGTATATTAAAAGAATCTAAAACTAAACACACTGTATTTTGATTTTTTATTCTCTCAATAAATTCAGCAGTTAAAACTTCAATAGTAACCGCTACAAAATTTAATTTTGAAGAAGTTTCGGTTGATCTAAAATATTCATCTCCACAAAATAAAGGAAAACTTAATTTGTGATTTTTATGTGGTAACCAGGATTGAGAATTGTATATTAATCCAAGCGATCCGGGGGTTTCAAAATTAATGTTGTTATCACCTAAAAATAAATAATCAACGGCCATATCGGTTAAATTCCATTTATCAAGAGGCACAGAATAATTATAACCAACACCAAATAAACTTGCAGCTGTTACCTCTGATTTCATACTATAATCAGCTATAATACGAGGGACATTATGATTTCCGATATTAATAATCTCATTAGTATGAAAACGTTGATATTCAAAAGGATTATAAGGTAATTCAAATTTTATTTGAGGGATTTTTTTATGTTCTTTTCTTAGCGAATATCTTTCAGCTAATAATTTTGCAACAGGCATTTCAAATTCTGGTTCTTCCGTTAAAGAAACACGGATGGTATCGCCCAAACCATCTTCTAATAGAGCGCCAATACCAACTGCAGATTTTATTCTACCGTCTTCGCCATCGCCGGCCTCAGTAACACCCAAATGCAAAGGGTAATTGCGATTTGTTTCCATCATTTTAGCAACCAATAAACGATACGCTTGCACCATCACTTGGGTGTTGCTTGCTTTCATCGATATCACAATATTATAATAATTATTTTCTTCGCAAATGCGTAAAAATTCCAAAGCACTTTCTACCATTCCCAATGGGGTATCACCATAGCGGCTTAATATTCTATCACTTAAGGAACCATGATTTGTACCAATGCGCATGGCAGTTCCGTATTCCTTACATATTTTTACTAAAGGAGTAAAGCGCTTCCGTATTCTTTCTAATTCTGATTCATAAGCAGAGTCTGTATAATCAAACACTTCAAATTTTTTCTTATCTGCATAATTTCCTGGATTTACACGCACCTTTTCTATAACACGAGCTGCAAATTCAGCGGCATTTGGCGTGAAATGAATATCTGCACAAATAGGAGTATTAAATCCTCTTAATTTTAATTCTTTTTTAATTAATTCTAAATTTTTAGCTTCATTAATACTTGGTGCAGTAATTCGAACCAACTCGCAACCTGCATTAATCATTCTTATACTTTGATCAACCGTAGCTTTTGTGTTCATTGTATCGGTAGTTGTCATACTTTGAATGCGAATGGGATTTAATGCCCCCATTTTAAGATCGCCCATGCTTACCTCGCGAGTTAAAAATCTTTTATATTCAATAAGACTATTACAATAATTATTTGAAAAATTTATACCCATAAATAGATAACAAAGATAAATCTATTTTGTTAATGTATTAATTTGATTTATAAATTAGATAAAATTGAGGGATAATAATATAAGTTATTTGTTTTTAATGCGACTATTGACTTTATTTTTTATAAATTTTATTATAAAATAAAATGGAGAAATTAACAAAAAAATAAATAAACTCATCATAAATATTTCAAAAATATTAAAAAGAACGTCATTACCTTTTGGATCAGAATCAACAAGCCAACCAAAAAAAGATAATAACATTGAAATAATCAAGATGATAATTAAGTTTGATAAATGTCTCATGAGATCTATTTTAAATTTTAAAGGATTTTATCGTTTATATATTTTGATAAAACACTAAATAACTCGATTTATAAATATATAAATATTTTATCAGAAATTATATTTTCAATCCCAAAGGATCTATTTATCTTACTATTTGAAGTAACTAATACTATTTTTTTTAATAAACTTAATTTATATTAAAAATAAATTGAGCCAATTTTATACTATATTTATTTAAAAATAAATTTTGACTATTTTAATTAATAGAAATAAATTTATATAATTATCTATCTTTACATTTCTAAATAGAATTATGATAAAAACAATTCAGCAATTGCATATAGGTATTTTAGGAGGCGGGCAATTGGGTAGAATGATGATTCAAAGTGCTATTAACTTAAACCTAAACATTTCGGTTCTTGA
>Ga0114977_10000649_pt1 | contig 22979 bp, 21 predicted proteins | sample S_130805_MF_Meta_FD_87026 | JGI IMG/M metagenome (GOLD analysis project Ga0114977, IMG submission 87026) | Freshwater microbial communities from Lake Simoncouche, Canada to study carbon cycling - S_130805_MF_MetaG | ecosystem: Environmental > Aquatic > Freshwater > Lake | place: Lake...
ACCTTTTGGAAGGTGTCTTACAAACGTCACACCAACTTCGCGATGGAGTCTATCGAGCAGACTTTTAACGGTCAGGCCGATTTCGGTCGTCGTGTAACCTGCACCATTTCTCGTAATGGTGATTTGGCTTACCGCACCTACCTTCAGGTTACTCTCCCCGAGATTAACCAGTCCATGAAGGGAACCACCCAGGACGGTGTTTATGCTCGTTGGCTTGATTTCCCCGGTGAGCAGTTGATTTCTCAGGTTGAGGTTGAGATCGGTGGTCAGCGTATTGATCGCCAGTATGGTGACTGGATGCATATCTGGAACAACCTTACTCTTCCCGTTGACCAGCAACCCGGTTACTATGCTATGGTCGGCAACACCACTGAGTTGACTTTCATCACTGACCCTTCGTTCAACGCCATTGATGGTCCCTGCCAGGCCAATGCCCCTCGTCAGGTTTGCGCTCCCCGCAATGCTCTTCCCGAGACCACCCTCTATGTACCCTTTCAGTTCTGGTACTGCCGTAACCCCGGTCTTGCCCTTCCTCTTATCGCTCTTCAGTACCACGAGGTCAAGATTAACCTCGATATTCGTCCCATCGACGAGTGCTTGTGGGCTGTTGGTTCTCTCAGCTGCGGCAATCCCAACTCTGGAACTTCCCCCGCCGGTGGCCGCGTCAACACTGCCTACAACCAGTCTTTGGTTGCTGCCTCTCTCTATGTCGACTATGTCTTCTTGGATACCGATGAGCGCAGACGTATGGCCCAGAATCCCCACGAGTACCTTATTGAGCAGCTTCAGTTCACTGGTGATGAGTCTGTCGGTTCTTCTTCCAACAAGATCAAGCTTAACTTTAACCACCCTGTTAAGGAGCTCATCTGGGTTGTCCAGCCCGATCAGAACGTTGACTACTGTTCTTCTCTTGACTGCAACCAGCTTCTCTACAGGCTCCTTGGTGCTCAGCCCTTCAACTACACTGATGCAGTTGATGCTCTCCCCAACGCTATCCATGCTTTTGGTGGACACGATGCTGTTGCCCAGACTACTGGCTCCTTCATCGATGGTTCTGGTCTCTTTGCTGAGGCTGGCGCTGTCGATGTCTCCAATGCTTACTGGTGGCAGCAGGGTGAAGCGGCTGGTGTTGTTGGCGGCGGCTACGATCAGCCCAACTTTGGTCCTGGCTTCAATGCCGGCGGCAATCCTTTCCAGAACTCTGGAGTTTCTGATGCCGGTACTTTCGTTCTTACCCAGACTTCTCTTAACCTTCACTGCTGGGGTATGAACCCTGTCGTCACCGCTAAGCTCCAGCTTAACGGCCAGGACCGCTTCTCTGAGCGCGAAGGAACTTACTTCGACCTCGTCCAGCCTTACCAGCACCACACTCGCACCCCTGACACTGGTATCAACATTTATTCTTTTGCGCTCAGACCCGAAGAGCATCAACCAAGTGGATCGTGCAACTTCTCCCGCATTGACAATGCTACCCTTCAGCTCGTCTTGTCCAACGCCACCGTTGAGGGCACCAAGACTGCCAAGGTTCGTGTCTATGCTACCAATTACAACGTTCTCCGTATCATGAGTGGTATGGGAGGGTTGGCGTACAGCAATTAAACGCTGTTTTGTTACCATATATCGTGTTGTATTTTTACTAATATTTTAATAATTAACATTTGTTTGTTGATTATTAAAGCAAAAAACAACTTAAAGACTCTTATATAATATGGTATATAGCACACAATGAGCGTCGACATCGTAAATCTGATTGAATCCAACCCCATTACAAAACTTAATGGTAACTACCAGTCAAAATTGATTGAAAAAGTTAAAAATATTTTTACAAGTTATGAACAACAGCTATTTTTGTCAAGTTTTTATTGCTATTTGAAGTATAATAACAAAACTGATTTTGTTATTAATTTAGATAATATATGGAAATGGCTTGGGTTTAGTCAAAAAATAAAGGCTAAACAAATGTTAGAAAAAAATTTTATAATAGATAATGATTATAAAATCTTGCTTTACCAAGAGGTAAAGCAAGATGATAAGATTCATGGAGGTCATAACAAAGAAACTTTTATGTTAAATGTAGATACATTTAAAAAATTTTGTTTAAAAGCTGACACAAAAAAAGCAGATGAAATTCATGACTACTTTATTAAACTTGAAACTATTATGTTTGAAATAGCGAACGAAGAATGTAAAGAACTTACACATCAATTAAAAAAATTAGAAACCACCAAAAATAAAGAAATGGAAGAAAAGTTAATTAAACAAAAAGAGTTAGATAATGAAAAATTTCTACTCAAACAATTTAACAATGCCGGAAATATGGTTTATATTATTAAAGTTAAAACATTTGAAAATGGTTCATATGTTGTAAAAATAGGAGAAAGCAGAATAGGAATTATGGGTAGATATAATGAACATAAAAGCAAATATGAAAAATGCATATTACTTGATTGTTTCTGTGTAAATAAAAGTAAAGACTTTGAACATTTTCTACATAGTCACAGTATTATAAAACCAAATATAGTAAAAAATTTACCGAATCATGATAGTGAAAATGAATTGTTTTTAATTGGAAGTAATCTTACATATAAAGTATTATCAAAAATAGTTAACGATAATATAGATAATTATAATTATAAAGTAAATGAGTTGTTGCTTGAAATTGAAAATTTAAAATTTAAAAATCAACAACAGAATACTAATACGGGCAACGATAATGAATTATTAAAGGAAATAATATATACTAATAAAATTTTATTAAGTAAAGTTAATTCTTTAGAACAAACAAATAAAGAAATATTGCATAAATTAAACTCACAACAAGAGAAAAAAATTGTTACTGGCTTTAATCAACAACTACCTCACCTTGGACCAAGACTCCAAAAAATAAATCCCGAAACACTAAAGTTAATTAAAGTGTATGAATCCGTTACAGAAGCAATGAATGAAAGTAAAAATATAAAAAGACCAAGTATAATAAAAGCAGTAGCTGAAAACACTATTTATTGTGGTTTTCGATGGTTACTAGTTGAAAGAAATTTGGATCCAAATATTATATATGAAATTCAACCAACGAAAGAAACAAAAGTTCAAAACTTAGGTTACATCGCTCAACTAGATAAAGACAAAACCAAAATTGTAAATGTGTATATAGACAGAAAAACAGCAGCAAATTTTAATGGATATGAATCTTCGTCGGCATTAGATAATCCAGTAAAAAATAATAGTTTAGCCAATGGTTTTTATTATATGTTATATAATAATTGTGACGATGAATTAACTACCAATTTTGAAGAAATAAATGGAACACCAATGTTATACAAAAATGGTGTTGGACAATATGACACAAATAGTAACTTAGTAAAAGAATTTGAATGCAAATACGACTGTATTAAATCGTTAGCAATAAGCGACAAAACGTTGACAAAAGCACTTACCAAAAATATCCCATATAATGGACACTATTACAAAGAAATAGGTGAAAAATTAAAAATGGTGTAAATAAAAAACGAATTATGAAACACACCACAACTAATAATAATATTATTACTAGTATATAAATAATATTATCATATCAATATAACAAAATGAACTCCCAAGAAAATATAAAAATATTTAAAAAAATGAGTAAATGGTTAAAAACACTTAATTTAGATAAAGAAGCATTTAATCATACATTATATAATTTATATTTTACATGGTGTGGATTACGAACAGCTTGTTTAATTTTTACACTTGGACCAAAAAGTTCCGAATTTGCTGAAACATTTGGGCTTGGATTCAAGGAAGGACCTTATTTTGATATACCAGGAAATAATTTTATCTATTTCATCAATAAAAAATTTATTAAAAAGTTTGAACCACTTTTTCAAAGACTAGAAGATACATACATACTCCCAAATCCAAAATCAGAATATTTTGCTCCTGAAGTTAACATTGAACGCACAAAAATAATCGGAACAATATTAGGATTTGATAAAAAATGTATTCGAAAGGGAAATAAATTACAATGTGATAATGATATTGGTATTTTTTTCTATGTTCATCCAACTATAAAATACACAGAACTTTCAGAAGTATTCTCTTATACAGGCAATATAAATACGCCAAATTGGATAAATTATCCGATTGAACTTATGAAACGCTCAAAGAAATATTTAGAACCAATTGGATTAAAACTTGGGTTTAATGTAATGGATTGGTCTTAGGGAGCAAAAAAACAATATAAAATTGAAAGGTTTTATATTGTTTAATCGTGACATAGAACGTCTCATCAATGCGTCCTCTTCAACTTGTAAAACCCATCGACCTTATACCCGGAAAAACATATCTGATTCAAGAAAAACGTTCGGAATATTCACACCAAAAATTCAAAGGCACATTTGTCAGAAACAACTATCCACAATATGAGTTTCAGTGTACCATAACACACTTCACAAATGTTATTTGCAGAGGTAATCAAAGCATTTCGGACCTAGGACTTCAAGACACCTACTGGAACTACTATGAAGCGAATGCTGTCGCACTAGCATACACAAATCATGTTATTCGTGATATTACCGGCGATCCGTCGTTTATGATTCCTTAACCATGCCCGTGTCCATCTCCATGTCCATGTCAGATTCTACTTCAGCTTCAACCTTTTTTTCCACCCTATTTTCCACCTCATAATCTTCAAACACAAATGATGTCATACTTCCCGCAGTATCGGTAATTATTTCATAATCAAATCCGCGTTCTTTAAACCATTTTTTAAATTCATTGAATGCTGCCCAGTATTTTACATATCCTCCAATTACCAGTAGTTTCAATGTATTTTTAATATATTGTTCATCTATAGCAGAGCATTTTTCGCCCTCGCCCTCGCCGCTACCCACAAATGTCCCCATCATTAGCAAATATTCCATATCAAGTTCCTTATCAAATGACTCGGCAAATGTCATAATAATTCGGTCATGTGAAAACCCCTGACAGTGCCCTCCAAAACCAAAAAAATCCTCATATTCGAATCGATGAACTTTTTTTATAGGGCGACACAACTGAACCATAAATACTTTTCCAAAAATATTTATATTTATTTTAGTTGTTAAAACAACTGCTTCTGCATATAGATTATATTTCTCTTCCCATACTAAATCGGGATGCTTTCCCAAAAAATCTTTCGAAAAATCGTCATTTAAAGTTGAAATCATACACCCACGGCTTGAGTAGTATGACTTATGTAATTCTTTGAATTTTTTAATAACATCTTTATAATTTATACTACCTGCATAAACAAGGGATGCTTCCATTATGTTTTATGTGATTGCTAGATAATATCGTGGCGATCTTTTTATATAGGTTTTATATATTGATTTGATTCTGAATAAACACTAAACACGGATTTTGGCGTATGGTATAAAATGAAACATGCTTGTTGTATAAAATATTTAAGTAAACGTAAATAACTGTTTTACACAAAACATCGATTTTTTAATATTACTATAATAGTATAATAATATGGATTCTAAGTCTACTATTTGTATATCTACTATTTGTATGTCTAGTATAGTAGATTCAATTGACACATCAATTAATATGAGAATATTTAAAAATAGAGAAGAATCTGCATTTTCCCATATTTTTAATTCTAAACTAGTTAAAATACCATTAAATACATTTAAGAATGATAATGTTGATAATTTTGATTCGGTTAGATTACAAAATTCTGCTGTAAAAGCATATCCATTAAATTATAGACCACGTGGTAATCAAGATATAAATAGTGTAAAATATTATCAAAAACAAATACAACAAAAAAAAGAAATTACACCAGTTTGGATGATACAAAAAAACAAAAAATATATACTATTAGATGGAGCACACAGAATTGTAGCAAGTTATATCGAAGACGTACCTGTATATGCCTACGTAGTTAATATTTAATAACAATTCATAATCATATCACTAAATTATATATTATCACTAAATTATATATTATTACTAAAAAAAGTAATAATATATTCATTGCATTATTCCATCATATTAGCCGGCATTCTTTTCAAATCAGTCCCCTCACAAAGAGACTGATGAGTTCAGGAGTAGCCGTATCAAATCCAGCCAAGTTCAGTGTATTCTTGTCCTTCGGGTCCGCAATTGACAGGTGGTTCGCCACCATTCCAATCACAATCAGTTTCGCATCTACACCAGTTGCTTTGCGATAATTTTCCAGCGCCACTTGAGGATGAATATTCGGCGCGTACGTTTCATTGTCAGTATATACGCAAAATACATCAAATACAATTCCTGACTGCGTATACATTTTAAGCGCCTCAGTCATGGGCAAAGCACAATCTGTTGATCCGAAGGGCACATCGGTTGCCTTAATTGCATCCTGAATTGTCATATTGGGGCGGACCCTCCCAGTGAAATTATAAAATGTATTACTGAAACCATAGATGTGGACATTATCTTCTCCCTCGGCGTGTAATGTCATCATCGCCATCGCGACTGAACCCTCGCGTGGTGTGATATTTTTTGCCCCTGCGCACATACACATTGACATGCTCCCAGATACATCCAGTCCAAACATGAAGCGTTTCCCTGTTGGTGTGATATTTCCAAACGCCTGCCTGAATGTCGTAGACAGCGCCGCTGTGATACAAGAGTTAACTTGCCACGTCATTGAACCAAGGTCGCCCTTTCCCTGTGAGTACGTCTTCATTCCAACCAGAACTTGAAGAGGGTGAATCTTCGAATCCTTCACAGCTTTCGGATCATTCAGCATTTTAATAATATCCTGCGACCTTGTTGACGCAACTCCGACCTGTGACATTTTTCCGAGGTTGCGAACGAGTGCAGTCATTCCCATTCCATTCAAAAGTGAATTCCATATTTGCGGTGTATTTAGAAGCTCTGTCGGCAAATGTTCGCGCTGAATTTTTTTGTTTTGTTCCATGATTTTGATTGCTTTCACCGAGTCTTTATTTTCGCCCGTTTTTGACAACTCAAGCAATGCTTTCAGAAATCTAGCTGTTGCAACCAGAGGGTCCTCAAATACTTTTTTGTCTCCTTGTTCTTCTTCTGCAGGTTTCGTAGGTGCAATTTCTGCTACAGGTGCTGCTACCGACCTCACTACAGGCTCAACGCCTGGACCCAAGTAGATTTTCTTGGATGGATCGTAGGAGATGTCGCGCAAAGTCTTGGTCGAAGAAATGAGAGAACCGTTGTAGCGGAAAACAAAATTCGTTCCGATTCCAATGTCAATGAACGTTTGCCTGAGGTTTTGAAGTTGCTCTGTGTCTTGAATCATCAACTTTAATGGCCCACATATGGGGCTCTCGGGATGAACGATTTCAAACATCACATCGAGTCTGCGCGATGGCGGCAGTGTAGAAAGAACTTTGGTAGGAGCAGCAGCAGCACCACCTCCCCCACTCCAAGCTGCCCCAACTGCATTCACGATGGTTTTCATAAATCCTTTGCTCTCTCCTGCTGCTGCTCCACCCATGTCCCTATCCGGTGTAGGAATCGCCGCCAGACGTTTCAGAAATTCAGTCCTATCCATTTTTGCAGGCAGTGTTGTCGCCACAATTCCTCTTGCCGGGTTTGCTGCAATATTGCGCTCAGGTTTGTCCTTTTTCATAATCCATTCCAATACAAGCCGTCCTCCATCATCTTTCATTTCCGCCGGATTGATATGAAGCAATGAAATCAAATCCTCGTGTGTCCATCCTTCACGATTTTTGTATTTTGTCACCAAAACTGCTAGCTCCAATCCTCCACGCGATGTATAGTATTCAATGAGTGCACGACGAACGCCCTTTCCAAATCCCTTACCTGGGGTCGCCTTGTCTTGCGATAGATCTCGAATATACTGTACCAACATGAAGAGGTGAGTGGGAATACGACATACCTTTCCAATAGCTTCCAGTGCCTGTGTTTTGCAAATATTATCAGCCGGAAATACAATCGCCGCAGCCAAAGACATCATGGTCATCTCTTGTTTGGGTGCTCGCGCATTAACAGAGACATCGACAATATCCCGAATCAAGTGCTGACACGTAGACGACGATGAAATAGCCGCCATAATACATTTCGAAATAGTAGTAGCAATTGCCCCACCCGACTGGTAGAAGCTTCCGTTGTCCGACTTGCTTCCAATGATCAAGTATCTCATCCATTCCTGTTCTAAAGGCAAGGGAAACGAATATCCGCCCGCGTTGTTGGCGATTTGTCCAGGTAGTCCAATAGTTTGAGGAATTTTAATACGCGCCGCTGGGTTATTATGTACTGACATCGCGGCCTTCAATGCTGAGCCTCCGCTTGCTCCAGTCTTACTCTTTCCACTGCTCTTGCTTTTGCTCTTTCCGGCCATTTAAGACGACTGTTTGAGATAATTCTTTTTGTGTGCTTATTTAATATATAAGCTTTTTTTTATATCAATTTTCTATATTATATATCATAGTATTTCGTAATACAATATCCTATACAAAAAAGTAAAGTAACACATACTACTGATACAAAAACAATCATAACTCCAAATGATAAGCTCATACAATACTATATTATCTATATGTTATATTTTTATATAACGAAACTATGTTGATAATATTACATTATTATTTATTTTACATTATTATTTATGTTACATTATGATGAATACAATATTATTAAAAATTACACTTGTATATGTTGTATCGAAGGTCCCAATTTTTTTTGTAGTCACTAAAAATAAGTCCATTGTTCCTATGGTAAACAGCATCAGCGTGTCCACCAGATGGAACCATCCAGTTTCCATATAACTGTTTTAAATATAGCTCTGGTTCTTTTGGAACAGGATATAAATTATTACCCATTTCACCTACAGTTAGTATTGGAAATGCAGGGTTTGCGTAAATATCACAATAATAATCTGGGCTTTCATCTTCTAGATAAAGGCACATATAGTTACCACTATAATAATATGGAAATCCGTCATATTTTCTTTTTAAAACTAGGCCATATTTTGAATAGTCTACATTGGTAAGTTTTTCCCATCGCGACAAATGTATTGTTATATCAATATCAGTGTCATTTAATAATAATCTTTTTTCACGAATACAACCCAATAGTGTACCACAGTCAAGGTAAAATGGAATTTGATTATCATCTAACATACTACACATGGTCTCCAATAGTTTATAATAAATAGTCATTTTGTCTTCTTTTTCAGTAGAAATTGTAGAGTCGCTACTTTTGGTTATTTTTTTTGGTTGTTGTGGCGTTTTTAGAGGTACACTTGGAGTGTTATTTACTAAACCGAACATATTTTTTAACATGGATGACTTTACTTTTTATGTTAGTTTTATAAACTATAAATTAGAAATATAAATTAAAAACGAGAATTAAATTTATTTTTATAGAATAATAAAACTATGGAAACAGAAACGACAAAAGCTGAAAATAAAGAATCGCTAAATGAAAATTCTTTCACTAAAAAACGTAATAGAAAACATAGTGCTCAAACATTACCTCTTGGTTTAGAACATCATATGATGAAAAAGTACGTTGTATACTATCGCGAATGGATAGATAAATCCCACACCAAAGAACGTGAATATTTTAAAATAGAAAAACATCCTGATTTGTCTAAATCATGGACGTCAAGTAAGTCGGGCAAAATAAAATGGAATGATAAGTTAGCTGAAGCTAATAAAATTGTGGATGATTTAGAAAAAAAGAGGAAAGAAAAAATAGATAAATTTTAATATTTAATAATTTATATTATTTTTTAAATTATTTTTAAATTATCAAAAAAAATGCAATATTTATTATATATATATATTATGTTAGAAAAAACACAAGGTCCGAAAAAAAATACGTCGGTTACTGGTGTAGAAGGTATGACTAATCCACAAACAATCGGAGCGGTTAATCGTGTGCTACCTCATCCAACAAATTCTAATATTATGTATATTGGTTCTGTGACTGGTGGAGTATGGAAAACAATAAATGCACAATCAAACAACCCGTCATGGGTTCCATTAACTGATAATCTAAAATCATCATCCGTCGGTGCATTAGCATTTGACACCGCCGATACAACGAGAAATACTATAATTGCCGGTATAGGACGCACGAGTAGTTTATATTATAGGGGAGGACCATTATCGGGATTGCAAATTTCTACAAATGGTGGAACAACATTTACTGAAGTAGATGGAAATGGTCGTTTAAGTGGATTGAATATAAATGGTGTTGTAAAACATGGAAATACAATAGTAGTTACTGTTGACAAAGCAGATAATAATATATATGATAATATCGGCGTATTTCGTAGCACAGATAATGGGGCAACATTTACCCAGATATCGGATATACCACATTGTCGAGCTGCAGATATGGTTGTAGATCCTACTAATCCGACAACAATTTATGTCGCAATATATGATTTACTAAATTATCCAACTGCTGGTATATCCGGAGATGGTGGATTATACAAATCTATTGATATGGGTGCAACATGGAATAAGATAAGCACATCAGAAATAGAATTAGCAATACCTGTAACTATAAAAAATATCAAATTGGCGACAAGTATACTAGGAAGAGTATATATAGCCATAGCAACAGCGACAACTACTAATGCCGGACAATTATCAGCGATATTTGGGTCACAAGATAGTGGAAATTCATGGAATGCATTGTCGTTGCCAACAACTAACGAATTAACCAAAGATGGAAATATAGTTACATTGGGAATTCATCCTGGTGGTCAAGGGTACGTTCATTTCTCTTTTGAAGCAGATCCTATAAATCCAGACATTCTATATATTGGAGGTGACAGACAACCTAGTAAATTCGGCGGAACCAATAGGAATGTAAAGCCTTCCACATATTATACACCCGGAGCATCTGATACACCCAATACGAATACAACATTTCCAAATAGTATTGGAGCAAATAAATACACTGGACGACTTTTTAGAGGAAATGCGCTAACAAACACATGGGTTCATTTGACACACTCAAATACTCTTGGTGCAGCGGGTGGTGGAACTGCTAATAACTCCGCACCGCATGCAGATAGTAGAGACATGGCGTTTGATGCATTCGGTAATTTAATTCAATGCGACGATGGTGGCGTTTATCGTCGCACGTTGCCTCAATCAAATATGGGTGATTGGTATTCAATAAACGGCGATTTACAAGTTACCGAGATACATAGCATTGTTTACGACCCAATAACGCAATTAATAACAGCGGGAACACAAGATAATGGAACAATACAACAAACAAACCCTAATTCTATGATATGGAGTGAAATATTAGGTGGTGATGGAGGAAAACTTTGCATAGATACACTTGTAATACCAGGTTTATCTGTATTGTATATTAGTGCGCAATATCTTCTTAGTTTCCAACGAGTAACTTATAATTCTTCAAGAAGTATTATTAATGAACATACAATTACTCTGACAAACCCAAATTTTAAACCTCAATTTTATACACCAATAAAGGTAAATTCGGTTATAGGCGGACAACTACTATTAGCTGGTGAAACTTCTGTATATGAATCATTTGATATGGGAGATACATTGGTTGATATTGGCGGAGGATTACTAGGAAATTGTTCTTGCATAGCGTATGGAGGTATGAAAAATGGAATACCAAACCCAAAAGTAGTTTATGCTTGCAAGGACAATAATGTATATTTGCGAACATCTTCAACACAAACTTTGACAGTTACACCAGCATCCTTGCCTAATAATAATAAAATAACTGATATTGCAATAGATTCAACCGACTGGGAAAGAGCATTTGTAGTAACAACTATAGCAACAACATCGGGACCGGTATCGCATATCTATATGACAACAGATGCAGGAACATCTTGGATTGACATAACCGGTAATTTAATTAATGTAGGTGAAATACGTAGCAATGAAATAATAAGACATCATAAATTCGGATTCGGCGGAATAGTCGTAGGAACAGAATATGGTGTATATTTAGCATCAGATAATTCTTTTGGAACTTGGACAAAAATAGGAACAAATATTCCCAATGTTCAGATTGAGAGTTTATATTATAATCCGGAACATGATATACTGGTAATAGGAACATTAGGACGCGGTGCTTGGAGTATGTCGAATATATATTCTAATTTTTATATGTCTCTTCCGTCGCCTATTATATCAATTAATCTACGCGCGACGCAAGGCTCAAATATATATGAACAACCTATTTCCTCTGCAAGTATTGGAAACAATAGTATTCAGATAACAAACACAGATTTAATTAATGCTCTTAATAATGAACCTAATGGAACTATTTTTAGCTCATCTATTGTGGTAACTTATGAAAATTCTCTTTATTCATTAGGTAATAAGGTCGTAGTAGAAAATGCATTAAATTATGTTACATGAAAATATTAGTAATTATTTTATCAAATATTCCTGATAAACTTTCTCTATCATTTTTTTTGAGGTTACTTAACAATTACATTATATGTATTAAATATTCAAGGATGTACAACAAAACATAATTACAAAACATACTTAAAAATAAAATATATGAAGATATTATAACGACTTCTACGTTAAAGGCCACCACAAGATGCAGATTTTTATTAAAACCCTTACCGGTAAGACGATTACTCTTGAAGCAGAGAGTGAAGACACTATTGATGCTATTAAAGCAAAGATTCAAGACAAAGAAGGTAAACTTTAGATGCCTTTAAAAGTCACATGCTACAACTATTTTGGCTCTGGTTGTAGGTAAACATTTGAAACCCAAAATGATTTAAATATATGTCATGTTGATACTCTAAAATACAATGGACCAACAACAATTAAAAATATGGTTTGCGGGATTTTATGAAGGAGAAGGTTCAATAGCTAATGATACACAAAATAGAAACAGATTAAAAATTTCAGTTGCTCAAAATGATAGAACACCACTTGATATTGGTCAAAAAATATGGGGTGGTTATGTTAGAGAAAGAATAAGAAAATCTCCAGCAAGTGATAAAATTTGTAAAGGCCATGAATGGCTGTTAAATCATAACCAGTGTATTAAATTTATTGAAGATATTAGACCTTTTATGATTATTCCTTATAAAATCCAACAAGTTAAAAAATGCGAAGAAGTTTTAAAACAAGTATGGGATAAAAGATTTAAATGTTCCTTTTGTGACCTTGATTTTGCCGATACATCTGGTAGAAGAAGACACGAAAAAATAAACCATATAGAAAATGGTCATTTCCATAAATGTGTTCATTGTGAAAAATTATATAGCAGTTTAGATAGTATGAAAAGACATATTAAAATAAATCATAGTTCAGTGGCTAGTATTTGTGATGAACAAATGCAACATACCTTATAATGACGGGAAACCCCTTAGAGCTCAAGATACGTCTTATTATTGGGAAACCTTTAATAATAAACAGGGTAATGACCTCGTTTATCGTAATAACTCTTGAGATTGGGCAATCCGCGGGTAAAATACCTAAATCCGTTATGATTAGGACAAGGTATTCCTTCAACGACCGCACGGGTATGGGCTTGAGAAGACTAATCATCTTCGATGATGGCTTAAGATACAGTCTAATCCTTATGAGAAATCATAGGGGAGGATGATCCCTCCAGACCAGCAACGGCTTATATACGCCGGAAAACAACTAGAAGATGGACGAACACTAGCAGATTATAATATACAAAGTTCTAGCACTTTGCATTTAGTTCTACGACTTCGAGGAGGTGTTTTTTAAAAATGTAATCTACACTCTTTATATATTATATAAAATAATTTAGAGACTATTTATATAATATATGTAAAATGAACAAGTGCAATAAGTGTAAAAAAGAAAAAGATATTGAATTATTTTTAAAAAATAATAAAGAATTAAAAACATGCATTGATTGCAGAAATAAATCTTCTAGTTGGAAAGAAAATAATAAAGAAGTTGTTTCACTATACAACAAAATACGTATCGATAAAAAATATGATAATACAGAAGTTTTATATATTTATGCCAAAATAAATAATAGTGAAGAAGAATGGATTAAATTTAATTCACAATTAGAAGCAGCTAAAAAATTAAATCTTTATGCTGCTAATATAAATAGAGTTATTAATGGTAGTTTAAAAACAACAGGTGGTTATATTTTTAAAAAAGAAAAAGAAATATATAAAGCAAAAGAATCTACTTGGGAAGAAATTAAAAAACAAAATAATATTGTAAATAAATGTAAAGGAGAGCCGTCAAATCATAGAACTTTGCATGAAACTATTGAAGGAATTACTGGAAAAAAGTGTTGTACTTGTAAGTCATGGCAACCATTAATAGAATATAACTACTCTAAAATACATTGGGATAACTTAAGAGTAGTATGTAAAAAATGTCTTACAGAATGGAGAAAAGAAAATAGACAAAAAATTAATAAAAATTTTTTAGAATATGAAAAAAAACGCAAATTAAAAGACCCCGAATTTAAACTTATTAAAACATTACGAAGTAGACTATTATCTGCTATTAAAAGACAACAATCAAATAAATGCGATACAACAGTTGAATTGTTAGGTTGTTCTGTTTCATTTTTAAAAGGATATCTTAGTTCAAAATTCAAAGAAAGAATGACGTGGGAAAATCACGGTGAATGGCACATTGATCACATTAAACCCTGTTCGTTGTTTAACCTATTGAATGAAGATGAACAAAAAAAATGTTTTCATTATACAAATTTACAACCGTTATGGGCGTGTGAAAATCTAAGTAAAGGTTGTAAATTTGTTGATGAAACTATAAAATAAAAAATAAATAATATTATTATATAATATAGTTAATAGTATGATTCTAGAAGAACGTTGTTATGTTGTTTATGGTAAGGATTTTAAACCTCTAAAAATAAAAGGTTACTCCAATAAAAATAAATTAATAGAGTCTTTGAAATTAAAAGGACTAAAACCAAAAAGTTCTTTATTGAATTGTAATTCACAAAATGGTAAGAAATGTAAAACAACTCCTACATTTTATTAAAACCAATATCCAGTCAAATTATATTTTATAGTTATTTAAAAAGATAACTATAAAATATTTAATATAGATTCGTAAAAATACTTTTCTTTGTTTAGATAAATGAAATTACAATACTTTCTTCTAGTTGTGTCTACTGTTTCATTTTTTCTACCTACTTCTAGAGCATTGCCTATAGATATTTTACCAAAATATACTACAAATTTTACCCCACGTGATGTAAATATTCTTTCTTTAGGTGACTGGGGTTCTGCTTCTCTGGGTGGTTATCATTTACGTAATGCCGAAAGTACAGCATACGCTATGAAAATATATGCTTCAGAATATAAACCAAAACTTATTTTAAATACTGGCGATAATTTTTATTACTGCGGGATTCAAAATACCAGTGACCCTCAAATCAGCTCCGACTATGTGGAATTGTTTGGAAACATTGGTCTGCCTTGGTATAATGCTTTGGGTAATCATGATTATGGTTTTAATCCGGCTGCACAGTTAGAGCTGAATCAAAGCATTCCAAATTGGATAATGGATAATAGGTATTATCATCGTCGCGTAGTATTTAACTATAGCGATAGTGATAGTGATAGTGATAGTGATATAATCCGATTTGCTTTAAATATTATTGTTTTAGATACGAATCCATGCGTTAATGACTACAGAGGCGATGACCGCGCTAAATGGGACCCGTGTAGTATTCAGTATCCTACTTGCTCGCCAGTACAAGGTGAATGTATGTTTCATGATAATATTATCGAACAAGACTGCAAGACGCAACTTGAATGGTTCAATGCGACTTTGGAAAATATAGATCCCCGTGAATGGGTATTCGTAATTGGACATCATAAAGCCGATGAAATAGATGCTGAAGATTTTCAGTCTATACTAAATAGCAAACGTGTTCATTTGTATCTAAATGGGCACAATCATAACTTAGAACATTATTCTATAGATGGAGAGAAAAAATATATTACTACGGGAGCAGCAGGTATGGTAATAATTGGGTCAAATGGACGTTCAAATGTTAAACTACACGATGAGTCGACTGCGTTCAAATATGAAAAACATGACGTAAAAAGCGTTTGGAGTAAAATAATAACGGGATTTACCTCACATACATTCATAGATAAAGGAAAAAAGGTGCGGACAGATTTTTGGGATACGAATCAGCATATACTTCACTCGTTTACCACCAACATGACGTTAATATGACGTTAATATGCCGTTAATATGATGTTATTATTAAATAATAAAATTGTATATTATACATTTTTATTACTATCAATACAATATGCCGGTTATGTATCCTAAACAGAACTAAAAAGCTTATTCATATTTGCGACCTCCGGTTTATTTTCACAGTCGATAAAAAGCGTCTTTATAATTTCGTTATCTCTAAAACGAATTGTATATGTTTGTTGTAGTTTGTTTCTTCCAACACGACCCATTGCTTGAATCGTTTTTTCTTGCGTCATATTACTCAAATCTTTGCTAATATATCCATGACAGAATTGATAATTCGTCCCGTATACGTAATCAGATGAAGCAATTATAATATACAGTTTTTGATTTTGAGCTAGCTCTTTCATTATTTCATTGTACTTTACATTGGTATGATTTGTTATAGCACCAATACCCATGAGTAACAATATCTTCCAATGATTGTCTATCTGAAGCAACATAATTTTTTCTACCACACTTTCGGCTAAATTCGCTGAAAATTCATTCGTATATACATCACGTTTCGTCCATCGCATTATATGTTCTAACTTATTAGGTACAAAAATATCGCTTAGTGCTATCCTTCTTACATTCGATCTTATCATATCTATAATTTGTTGCTTCTCTCTTATTTCTCTAGTATCTACAACTACGCTGCTTCCTCCCGTCCCCTTATTCTTCATACCATCTTTACAACTATCTTTTGACTTCTCTTTTTCTTCTTCTATACTTTGAATTTCTCTTTCTAACGCGTCAATCTTATTTGATAGTACATTGTTATGTTCAATAGAGTCCATTAAGTCATCAATAACTTCAGCAGGAATTTTAGAATTTTGAATTGCAAATTTTGCTATTTTTTCGACATCGTTCGTTAAAAAAATCGTCGGTCCGTCAGTAAGCGTATGTGCGTCATATGTCGTAAAATAAATATTCGATTCGTGTATTTTAATGCGCGTAGATTTAATTGTATTAAAAATTTCATCCCATTTATCTGGTAAAATATTTTTAAGAAGTGTCAAATAGTATAACTTTATATTTGTCATAGTAACTTCCATAACGTCCGAAAAGTATCTTTCTAATGAATACCTATTATTCGTGTAAAATTTTCCATCGTTTACAACTATTATAAACTTTACTATCTCATTCAAATCAAAATATCGTAACAGCGTTTTATAGTTGCTACAATGTTTAGCCGATTTTAATACATCTTCGTACGACTCGAAAAGAAAATGAGGTAAGTCCACATAACCATCTTTATTTACGATTGGAATAGACTTAGAGCAGTCATGGCTTACAATAGACACAACATCCGCCCCGATAAATCTTGTCTTGAAATCTAAAATAGTAGTCTGAATTTCATTCTCGTGTGGAAGTGTCGCAGATGATAGTACAACATTCGGTATTTGATTTTCAATCCAATTTTTCTTTATTATTTTATGAAACTCGTGTTCATTATAGTCTAATGAAATCGTGGGTTCGTCAAAGTATGTAATTATATTATTAACACCATTAAATGCCTTCATATACAACATTGCGTGAATATAAGATTTAATGTCGCATATCATTATTTCTACTTCATCGCCCACCGTATTGTCTACTTTACGAATGCGCCCATTTTTATCGCGCGTGGCTTCTTTTGCCGCATAATAATGCAACCTAATATCGCTAACACTATTACACCCAAATGCAAATGCTATTTTTTTCATTGCACTTATTGCGGATTTCGCCAATGCTAGACCAACGTGTCTAGCGGCACATACGAAAATAATTTTATATTTTTTAGTAATATATCCTCCAACAGATAAATCAGGATTTGGTATAGTAAACTGTTCCGATAAACCGATTGGTGTAAGAGTTTTACCTGTACCTGTAGGTGCAATATATAATATAAGTTTTGGATTAGGATTTTTACAAACAGTGAATATCTGCTTTTGGTGTTCGTACAATGAAAAGTCTTGATACTTAAATAAATATTCATTTTTTTCAATAAAGTTGTAAGCATATCTAAGAAATGTTTTTATTTTGAATTCATTTTCATATCTTTCTAAAACATTTTCTACGAAACTAATAACATAAGTATTCAAATTTTCTATTTCATTATTTTTCATAAACTTTAAAGTATAGTAATAATAGTACCAGTTTGCTTTTTTATCTTCGTAGTATTCTATTAATTCTTCAATAATTTCTAGTAAAATGAATTCATAAATTTTATCATTATTTTCTTGGAAATTATTATTTACTATTCGCATCTCATCTATTTTTTTTATTTTTAAATTTTTATTCTTTCCTATTACTTCTTCGCAATTGAAACCCGTATAGTCATTTTCTTCGCATATTTCTTCGATCTTTTTTCTAAAAAATTTATTAAATAAAAATACCATTATTTCTTCAGTAATAGATGTTTTTAAAACACCTATCATAGACTTTGCTGTATTATATTTAATATTTACATCTGAAAACCCTTTTTTAATTAGGTTAAGAATTTCTATTTCATCTTTCGACTCGGGTAATTCCATGTAGTCCCATTCCGCTTTTGATAACTTCTTTTGATATAAATCTATATGTATATCTACTTCGGGTCCACTTTGTTTATCATTTATGTTTATATTTTCTTTGACTATCTCTTTTTCAGCCATGATGTAGTTAAATCGTATGTAAATAAATTATATAACGGGATGTTAATGCTATGTAGGTGTCGTTATATAATTTTAATAAGATATATTTAACCTACTTTAATATATTATATATAAGTTTAATATTTGAGTATGTAAAATTGAAATAATATATTTAGTATATTATAATATAAAAAAGCGCATCATATTTTCTGAAAGCACAACCATGAGCAACAACCATATGCAGTCATTAACTCCACCCCAAACAGTATCTTCTCTGGTTGATCCATTGCCGGCACTATCGCCATTAAATGTTGCTCCTATAATTATAAGTTTTGAAGGAAACATTGGTTCTGGAAAATCTACAAAGGTAAAATACATTGAAAAATATTACAAGGAAGAGGGGAGAACCGATATTATATTTATTCAGGAACCGGTTGACTCGTGGAATTCGGTGGTTGATGAAAATGGTGTTACTCTTCTTTCAAATTATTATAAAGACAAAAAAAGGTTTGCTTTTCGACTTCAGATGCTTGCATATATTTCACGGTTGTCACTTCTTCGCGATGCTGTTAAAAAAGGTTATAAATATATTATTACTGAAAGATGTGTCGGCACAGACAAAAATGTATTTTCAAAAATGTTATATGATAACGGTTGCATCGAGGAGGATGAGTTTACTATTTATAAAAAATGGTATAACGAATTTATTAGCGATGTACCAGTTGGAGCAATTGTGTATATAAAGGCATCCCCCGAAACATGCTTAGAGCGTGTAAATATTCGCGCAAGGGAAGGGGAAAATATCCCCCTCGATTACTTGAAAGAATGCAACAAGTATCACGATGAATGGATTGATAGCGAGAATATCCCAAAACTAGTTATAAATGCCGACATAGACTTGAAAAAAAATCCCGAAGCGAATTTGGGAATACTGCAACAAATTGACACATTTATTAACTCTTTATAGTTACTCGTTATAGTTACTCGTTATACTTAATTGCACTTATTGCCCTTATTGCACTTATTGCACTTATTTCCCATTTTCTATATATTTAACGTCGAATATTCTATGCGACTTATATTTTAATATATCTAGTTCTTTGCTAGTAGTCGGAAATAATTCAATACCATATATATCTTGTAATAATAGCCATTCAAACATTCCTCCAACATATATATATACGTTGGTAAATCCTAGACCCGCCAACTGTTCATATTTTTTATAAGTCTTCTCATCATTACAGTTTCTACCATATATTATAATATTTTTACTTTTCGTTTTTTTTATTATAGAATTTATAACTTGTTCTTCTTGTTCTATTTGAACTGTATTTTTTATTAGACATTTTTGCATGTTAGCATCTAACGTGTTTATTATTATATAGTTGTCCGTATTACTACTGTTACAAGCTTTTTGCATATCTTCACAATTTATTTTTCTTATTGATAATGTATTACCCATTATTTATATTAAAATTTTATTTCTAATAATAAAAATACTGTAATTATATTTTTATTATATTTTCATATTTTTTAATTTATTATAACACAACGACTCATTTACTTTAATTAAAATTTACTATAATTTCTACTTTTTCTTTTTTAATGCTTTTCGTTGCCGAAATAGATAACTCTTCGCGTTTTTTTCTTGTCTTGTTATTTATATCCCCCGCAACTATCCCACTACCTGTATTATTATTGTCACCATCATTAATATCAGTACTTGTAGATTCTGTAGATGCACTAGATACAGAAGAATCAGATAATGACTTGCTCTTTGAAGTACTATTTCGGTTATTCATATCTTTTTCAATATTTGAATAATTCTCTTCGATAAAATGAATTACATTATTTTCTAGAGCCCATTTAAAAAAATTTAACTGTCCGATAGTTGTCTGAATATATTTACCATCTTTGTATGGAACCGTTATTCTTTCCCATCTACAAAAAGGGTCAAATCTTTTCTTAGAATATGCTTTTAACTTTAACTTATAGTCATTATATACTTTAAAACGACGCTCGGTATTGGGTATATCATAAACAGTATAATATTTTTTTGCATAGTTAGTTGCAAACCAGTCTATTATCCTTAGAGAAATCTTAGACTCTCCATTTATAATTCGCAACATATAATCCATGTTATTGCTTTCTTCATAGAATTTTAAAAGATTATTTAATAAAAGGTCATTCTGGGTCGTATAATTAGAGTATGTAGTACTAGAAGACATTTTTTAATATTATTTATCTTATTTATTTGTATTTAATAAAACGAAGTTCATTTTAAATGCTTTTTACGTAAATTAAAATTAAGTAAAGTATTTTCATATATTTATGTATATTTTTGCTTTTTTTAGATATAGTGTATTATATTGTATTATACCGCATTATACTGTATTATTATCCTGTACTTTTTTTATGAACTTTATTTGCTTACCTAGTTTAAACCTATTACTATCCATGGTACCTCTTCTTAGGTTGCAATCTAAACATGCAATAACTATGTTACCATTATTGTGTCCATAGTTATTGTCGATTCTGTCAATTGTCCACTGTGTCTTTGATAATACTTCATTATATATAATGTGACATTTTTTTTCACAGTAGTAACATTTTAACCTACATCCTGTTAACTCGGATAATACGTGTTCCATGTCTATAAATTTATCTTTTTCATATAATTCTTTTTCTATGTCTTGATGTTTATATCCACTTATTTTTTTCTCTATTTCTTTTATGAATATCTCACGATTCTCTAGTGGTCTCACATCCATATAAATTTTATTTAGTACCGACACTTGCTCATCGTGATTCTCATAAAATATAATTAGCTCTTTTGGAAACTTTTTCATAGAATTTCTTTCACATATCATATCGGGATTTTCTAAAGTTTTTATCTTATCAGTATTTCTTTTTCCTGTGATTGAAATAGATTTCATATATTTATATAATAAACATAATAAATATAATAAATATAACAACTATAATAAATATAACAAATAGAAAAAAAGGTTAAACTTTACTTTATATATAATATATATAAAATGAATAAAGAAATGAAAGATCTGAAAAATATAAAATATAAGTCAATGCTTTTAAGTCATAATAATTATAATAACTTAAGCCCAAGGGATACTAACGATGTAAATAATATTAATGACTTTCTTGAAAAGGAAAAACAAACACATACAAGTGAGCTTTGGAGTAAACTAGATAAAACAATAAAGATGCAAAAAATTCGCGTTTTTGTTGATGACTATTCAACGATTAATAATCTTACATTAAAAGAATCAAAAACTTTGTTATCTTTTTTAACGACAGGTCTTGACCAAAAGCGACTATCAAAAGCAAAAGATGTTATTTATGATCGTGAAAATGGCGTTATAAAATCAATACCTTGTCTTTTATTTAATCAAATAAATCGTAAGTTTACTTTAAAAAGATGTGAAAAACGACAGTCTACATTGAAGTCTCTTCCCCCTAAAAGAGTTAATAAAACAAGAGACAACAGGGCAGCAAAAAATCTTGCATTACCTGGTGTACCATTAAATATTATAATTAGTTCAAATAGTTCAAGAAATAATTCAAATAATAATAGCGACGATGATAACAAGTAATATATTTATCATTTTATAAAAAAGAATTAATACCAGTAGGAAATGAAGAGGGCATCGTTATAATATTAACAAACATTTTTTTGCAAATATTATTAAATATTCATTTCACTTGTATTGTTTTATGAGTATTCAAGTAATCTTACACGACCTCTACCACTACCACCCCCTGCATTATACGGTGCACTAATTGCAACAATAGACCCATCGGTAGAAAGACTTACACTCTGCCCGCTTCTATCATTATTTGCCTCCCCATCGATATTAGCACCGCGTTGAACCCATGTTGTCCCATTCCATTCATATACTCTTACACGACCTCTACTACCTCTACTACCTGGTGCACCTATTGCAACAATAGACCCATCGGATGAAAGACTTACGCTCCAACCGGTTTGATCAGAATCTGCCGCCCCATCGATATCTGCACCGCGTTGAACCCATATTGTCCCTTTCCATTCATATACACTTACATGACCTCTAGAACTACCTCCATCACCCGCATTATTGGGTGCACCAATTGCAACAATAGACCC
>Ga0114977_10000651_pt1 | contig 22962 bp, 7 predicted proteins | sample S_130805_MF_Meta_FD_87026 | JGI IMG/M metagenome (GOLD analysis project Ga0114977, IMG submission 87026) | Freshwater microbial communities from Lake Simoncouche, Canada to study carbon cycling - S_130805_MF_MetaG | ecosystem: Environmental > Aquatic > Freshwater > Lake | place: Lake...
AAGCCGGTGGTATGATCGGTGGATCGGATATTACCAGTCCATCGGACATCAATCGCCATGCGATAAGTACAGCAGTAACCAGCCTCACGGCGCAGAGTGCCAGTGGGATTTACGTTCAAGAACTCGACGGGTTGACCGTTACTTCTGTGGTAGTACCGGTAACCGAAGTTCAATTCCGCGGCACGACGCTTGGGCGCACGAGCACCCAAGAAGACTTAACCACAACGAACAACGGTCCGATCAAAGTTCAAAGCACCGATGGGAACATCGTCGTTAACGGCGGAACTCCTGGTAGCAATGGCATTACAGCGAACGGGTCAGGAGATATCCTTCTGCAAACGCTCAACAGCGGCACGGTCGTGTTGAACAGCACAGTCGCCACTGGCAGCGGCAACATCACTCTTGCTGCAAACGATTCCATGGTGATCGGTGATCATCTGCGAACCGCTGCTCCGGGGTCGATCGTCCTTCGTTCGGGTGGTTCGGTCTCGATCGGCGATGGTGGATTGAGCACCAACAACGCGAACCTCGCTGTGTTCGCCGCCGGTGATATCTCCTTGGGCGAGATCAACTCCGGATCAGGAAACGTTTACCTTGATGCTACAGGAAGCATCGCACGCATCACCCCAGGTAAAGACGAGATAAACATCACGGCATCGACCGCGACACTTCTTGCGGGCATAAAGATCGGGGACGCTGATCAAACCAACATCGTCAACGATTACAACTTCAATGCAATCACGACGAACGTCGCGACCCTTGCCGCACGCAGCGCGACGGGTATCTACATCTTCGAACAAACTGGGGTTACCGTCGACCGCGTCAATACAAATATCGCCGAAGTCCATTTCAACTCGACGACTGCGAACACTTTGATTGCCGTAGAAGACCTTACGACGACGAACAATGGTTCAATCCTCTTGCAGAGTCTTCAAGGAGATATCCTTGTTCGGTCAGGAAGTGCCGGTGAACCGGGGATTTCTGCTGATGGCAATGGCAACATCCTTCTTCAAACTCTACAAGCTGGAACCATCCGTACGGAAGGAAACATTGTTTCGGAGACAGGACACATATCCTTAGACAGTCATGATGATTTAACGATCAATGAACGGCTAGCAACAAATGGTCCTGGGACGATTTACCTCAGTTCTCAAGGATCGGTTTCGATCGATTCACTGCATACTACGAATACAAATCTCGGGGTGCACGCACAGCGAGATGTATTATTAGGGGTAATCGATGCGGGAAGTTCGAACGTTTCCTTGGATGCCCTTGGCAGCATTCTCGATAACCCATCGTTGAACGCAGGTAGAAATGTTACTGCATCGGGACTGACGATGATCGCCAAGCAGTTCATCGGAGGGACGGATTTAAGCGGTTCAATCGATGCGAATCGCAATGCAATTACAACATCGGTAGAGACATTCAGCGCCCGCAGCGGGGCGGGTATCTATTTGCAAGAACTCGACGGCTTGACCATCACAAGTGTGACAACACCGCTTAGTCAGGTTCGATTCAATGGCAATCTAGTCGACCGCACGACAACAGATGAGGATTTGACGACGACGAACAACGGGACAATTCTCGTTCAAAGCTTAGATGGTGATATTGTTGTTGAAGCTGGATTCTCAGGTGAGCCAGGGATTCGAGCAAACGGTAGTGGGAACATATTGCTGCAAACCGTGCATTCGGGAACGGTACGTACCCAAGCAGACATCGTATCTGATTTCGGTCACATCACTCTATCTACGCATGATGATTTGGTGATCAATGAAAAGCTCAGGACATCAAGTCCCGGAAGTATCTTTCTGAAATCCGATGAGAGTGTATTTGTTGAGTCGCTGGAAACCAGAGATACGAATCTTGGTGTCGTTGCAGGTAACGATATTCAACTTGGAACGATCCGCGCCGGACAAGCGAATGTTACTTTGACAGCCCAGCGAGACATTCTTGATATTAGGGCAATCGACAGCGGAAGAAACATTGCGGCGAATGGACTATCGATGGTTGCGGGCAATTCGATAGGTGCTTCTGATTTGAGTGGGACGCCTAGCGGAAACCGAAATGCGATTACAACCGCAGTGACCACACTGGCAGCACATAGTGCCACTGGAGTTTATGTGCAGGAACTCGATGGGCTTACGGTCACCTCGGTCAGCACTTCTCCTGCTGCGATACTTTCGATGGCGCAAGTTCAATTCAATGGCCAACTGAGCGATCGTTCTACGACCGTTGAAGATCTAACGACAAGCAGCAATGGCCCGATCAAACTGCAAAGTCTCACGGGTGACGTGGTTATTGGCCCGGGCACTTCGGGAACGAATGGAGTAACGGCAGATGGTTCGGGTGACATTTTATTAGAAACATTAGACCGTGGGGCGGTGAAAATGCAGGCCGTTGTACAAGCGGGTAGCGGGCACATTACCGTTTCAAGTTTCAATGACATCGTAGTTAACGACACACTTAAAACCGCTGGTGGTGGTACGGTGTGGATCGAATCGCAAGGAGACGTTTCGTTAACGACCTACCGGAATTTCGGAAGCAATCTTGGGGTTCGTGCTCAAGGTGATATTCTGCTTGGAACGGTTGACGTGGGTGGATCTCAAGTCTCTTTAAATGCAGCAAACGATATCGCATTAGCTAGACCGATCGGTAGTGAACCGACAATTCGTGCGGTGGCTGCATCCCTAAAAGCAGGTGGCTTGATCGGTGCATCGGGAGTGGGGGGAATTGGCCAATACAATCCGTTTGCGTTGGAGACGCAAGTAGATAGCCTTGCAGCGGAATCTCGCGATGGGATTTTTATCCGCGAACGCGATCAGATCACGATCGACAGAATTGAAACTGAAATGTTTCGTGTTCACTTCAATTCAAGCCGCTCCGGATTCGTCGAATCACAAGAAGATTTGGTAACGACAGCGGAAGGATCCATCCAGCTTCATGCCATCGCAGGGGACATCCATGTTTTGCCAGGAAGTGTCGATGCGAAGGGAATTCTTGCAAACGGACGCGGAGATATCGATTTGCGGACCATTGATCAGGGGTCTATTTTTGCTTGGGCAATGATAGAGTCGGGTTCTGGTCGTATATCGCTTGATGCATTAGCCAGTGTTTGGATCGACAAGACTGTTTCGACGGGCGGAGACATACAATTACGAGGGGTCGAAGGCTCGATCGATGAGCTTTCGGGTGATGCGAAGGTGATCGGTGATGAATTGACGATCATATCCGGTGCGCATACTCACTTGCATGACACGACAGTTCGAACGCTAAGCGGAGCAACAGGGACGAATGCGCGGCTTGAGAATTGGCAGCAAGTCAATCGTTTAGCAAGTGAGCAAGGGGACGATTTTCTCGATTCCCTTCGCACGGTCGATGATGCACAGCGTGAGATTTTGCGATTCAATTATCGCTTCGCTGATCGTTATGAAACCGATGGGTATTCGCTGTATCTCGTTAACAGCAAAGCGTTAACCGTAGGAACGTTGGTTGCGGGAGTTATCGGCAGTTCCCCTAGCGGGTTGGATCAACCCACAATCTATGTCGAAGCGAGTCAGGGTGATCTAGTTGTACAGCACAAGTTAGAGTCGATGAGTCGCACTTCGCAAGCTGGTGGTATTGTTCTTGTGGCAAGCGGTGAGTTGGGGATTGGATCGCAAGGAGTGATTCAGACCCGTAGTATCGAGGACGGGCAGACACATGTTCAGGTAATCAACAATATTGATTTGCGTGCTCGCGTTTTCGATGCTTTAGAGAAGCCGAGTCCAGCTGGCGGATTGTTTACCACAAGGATTGTGTCGCAGAACAATCTTAGTGAATCCGCGTTGCCAGAGGTGCCTGTGCAAGCTGGGCCGACGAAACGGCAGTTGCAAGGAGTTGCAACTCACTTCGGTTCGGTTGATGAAGCAGGTTTCAATCTTTTCGTTGGGTATGCGGATGGAAAACTAGAACAGTTCTCCGATGAGGGAGACGTATATCAACGCGATGCACTGGATCGTATGCCGGTAGAGGCTCGTCCGCAGGCAGTGGGAGCAGTCGGATATTTAGAGCGTTCGACTCCGTTTACGGTCGATTTTCTAAACAGCGTACAGGAATTACCGACTGACGTTATCGTCCGTCGATCCGATGACTTCTTCTTGTTCCAAGGTGAGGTTCCCGGCGGCTTGAACACCTTTAATCCCCCGAATCCACCTGCGGGAACATCAACTGGATTTTACGATTTGACGGTGCAGTCGCATCGCGTCCCGGATGTGATTTCAGAGGGTTCGGACAATGGATTGCCGATGCCACCCCCACCCGAGGTTGACGTCCCGCAGTCCAAGCAGCCTGAGCCGTACCTAGTACAAGATGTACAGACGACTCCGGTGCAGTCAGCGGAATATGAAGACGAACCTTTGCAGGATCGCAAGGTGCGAATTGTTGTCGCGCGGATTCGTGTCGCAATTCAGGAGCAGGAACTTGAAAACGAGGATCCTGAGGCTCGCAACAAGAGAATTAACAGACAATATATCGAGATCGAACTTCCAGATGACATTCTGGCTAACGACAATCAGGTGTCTCAGTCGCAAATCAACCGTATCGAGGACTACTTGAAGAAACAGCCTGGAACACGGGCTGGTCGTTATGTAATCTTGGAAGAGACAAGCGACGGTGAGAAGCGAGAAATCGCCTATATCGTCATCGGTACCGAGGAGAATCAGCCGAGATCCCAGAAGCCGCAAGAGGAGCCTTCGGGAAGCGAACCTTCAGAATCTGGTGCGCCGGACGCTCCCGGGCAGGCACCTGGTTCGGAGGACCAAGCTAGGTACGAGACACGGCCAGACTCATCCCTTGAGAAGAGTGGGCGAGATGATGTAGGTACGGTTAATCAAGACAAAGCCTGGGGTATTCTCTTGGGTGCCTACTGGCTCAGCAAAAATTCGGAAAGAAAGGATCATCAGGAAAGGGAAAAGCCATTCGCACAAGCAAACTCGGTAAGCGAGTCTGATTTTTCTTCGAGGGCAAGACGAATGCGTCGCCTAAATTCTGCAGGACAGAATTGCAATGAAGAACAATCCTAGAGCTTGAATGATCCAGTAAAGACACCATGAGCAACCAAAACGAAACCACACCAAATCCTAAACCGCCGAATCGCAATGAGCCACTCGATGAGAATCAGACATTCGATGCGGTTCCATCGATCGACGATCTCATCTCAGAGAAGCAATCAGAGGATCATTCCGAGAACGCGAACTTTGATCAGACGATCGACTTGAGTCAAAGTGTTCCGGCAAAAGCCGATCCGACCATGGATCTTGATTCGCTATCTGATCAGACAGTCGAGTTCTCCGTCGATCAATCAGATGGTGGAACTTCCGCGAGCGTATCATTGCCGAATGCACCCCTCGACGAGATTTCTATTTCTGAGATGGGTACGATGATTTTGCCGAAGGAACAAGCTCCTTTTGGTGGAACGGTTTTATTAAGCCCCTCGGAATCCTCATCGGATGCTGGTACAAATGTTTTGCCAAGTTCCATGTCTTACGATCAGACAATGGATCTCTCCTCGGCGAGTTCAGCGAGTTCGGAGATGAGGAAGTCATCCGACTCAGGCCGGTCGGATCGATATGAGTCAGGAACCATACCTCTAGATAGCCAATCCGGTTCCTCGGGACTAGAAGGTCGCAGTTCGAATGATCAGACGTTGGACCTGACAGATCAACTTCCTGGATCTAAGGGAGAGATCACGAACAGTAGTCGTTCGAATGTAAATAGTGTCTCCGCGGGACAATCGATTCGTGCGAGTGTCAGCGGCGCAGCTAATTCGAAATCTTCGGGGGATTCACGGCAGTACATCCAAGCGCCGCGTGCGGAAGCCTCCGATGCGATTTTCAGTCGAATAACGAAACGCCAAGTTTCAGAGTTGATCGAAGTCGACGATGAGCGGGCAGATTACCAGATTCGAAAGAAGATCGATCCGAAAACGGGCCGACTCGGGCTTCATATCCTCGGCGAGGGGGGAATGGGGCTGGTGTACTTCGCGACACAGAATGCAGTCAAGCGTCCTGTGGCGCTGAAGATGATTCGCAAAGAGAAACGTACCGATAACTTATCCAAGCAGTTCTTTTTCGAAGCCGAGATAACGGCGCAGCTTGAACACCCCAATATCACACCGATCTATGAGCTCGGGAAAACCGAAGATGGTGTTTACTTCTATTCGATGAAATACATCCAAGGAACACCTTGGGAGAAGAAGATTCGGACTAACTCGCTCGATGAAAACCTCGAAATTTTCGACAAACTGTGCGATGCTATTGCCTTTGCCCACAGCAAAGACATCGTCCACATGGACATCAAACCCGACAACGTAGTCCTAGGGGAATACGGTGAGGTCTATGCAGTCGACTGGGGAGTTGCAAGCGATCTGAAGAGGCCTGATCCAGTCCGTGTCGCGGGTACCTTCCAGTGGATTAGTCCTGAAGTTGCCAAAGGGGATAAAGCTCTGATCGGCAAAGGTAGCGATATCTACTTGCTCGGGGGCATTCTCTACCTAGTAGTTACAGGCCAACACCCACGACTTCCGAAAGACGAAACGGCAAAACTGGGCCGATCAGCACTCGTCGCCGCTGCCCAAAATAACATCATTCAGCCGACGGATTGTAGCGATCCGATGCTCAAAGTGGCTTTGAAAGCACTAGCCACTCATCCTGCTGACCGTTACACCAAAGTCGAGGATATGCAGGAAGCAATTCAGGAAATTCAGAAGGAGCGTGCACGGATCAAAAGCAGCTTGGAATTGACCGAACGCAGCGAAGCCTTGGCAATACAAGCCAATAGTTCGAATGACTACGACCAATACTATCGTTCGCTTTACGGATATCGCGATGCGATCGAGTTCTGGAGCAATAACTCCGCCGCCAACGTGGGTCTGAAGAAAGTACGATACGACTTCGGACGATGCGCATTCGAACAAGGGGATTATGACCTTGCCCTCCAGATCCTTGATACAAGCGAACCTGCTGAGAATCAATTGCGAGGACAGGTGGAAGATGCAAAGCGTGAGCTGAAATTGCGCAAAGCCAGAATGCGCAGGCTTGTGACCGCGTTTATCGCATCGCTTCTCATCGGCTCGACAATCGTTGGGTACTTAGCATGGGTGGCGACGAACGCAAAAGCACTCGCAGACGCCAATGCTCAAGAAGCAAAAGACAATTTGAAAATCGCTGTCGAAAACGAAAATAAAGCGAAGACGAACGAAGATCTAGCCAATAAGAACGCTGACCTCGCAAAGGAAAATGAAAAGAAAGCTGTAGAGAACGAAACCAGAGCTCTGGAAAGCGAAAAGCAGGCTAAGGAGAGTGAACGAATAGCGGTAGAAGCTCGCAAACAAGAAGAAGCTCAAAAACGGATTGCTGTTCGTCTCCAAGAACAAGCAGAAAAGGATCTTGCAGGTTCGCAAATCGATTACATCACGCGACAACTTGGATTGGCTCGCGCTCGGATCAATGAGAAAGCACCTTCGGGTGGCGCAATTATCAACGATTCAATCGACACCTTTATTCGTGAATTAGTCAACGATGCGAAATTGTCGGAGAGCAGCGTGCAGCAACAAGGCGGAGCCGACAAGTCGGTCAAAGTCGATTCAAACTTGCTCGTCTCCAAAATGCCCAAACTCGATCATTGGGCAAGAGAGCGAATCAATTACTTGACCAACCTCGATCTCAAGCCACTCGATTTACGAACCTCGACTTCGCTGGATGCAGATAAATCAGCGATCGCGTATTCGCCCACTCGCGAATCGCTGCTCGTAGCAAATCCTGATGGAAGCATCTTCCATGCAGACCTTGCAAATTCAAACAAAGACCAAGGAGTTGCGAACAACCAAGCCAAACAAGTCATTGGAGCGGCTCCAAATCCGTTAGGGAGAATCCAAAGAATCATCCCTTCCACCACATCGAATGAACTCTTTGAGCTCTCCACCGATCCAAAAAATGCATTGTTGAAAATTGACGAGAACGGGAACCGAGTTCTCCTGTCATCTGCCCTCACGAAGGGAGCTTTAGATTTCGACTCGAAATCCCCAGGTGAACTCGTTGTGAGCCCGAACGGAAAGCATTTGGCGGTCAGCTATCCGAACCACGTTTTCATTCTCGAGACAAGTCCCTCGGATTGGTACCTTTCTCATCCAGTCAACTCCGAGGTACTGCAAATCGCATGGTTGAATGATCAATACCTTTTGACCCTCTTCAACAACGACGATGATTGCTATCTCGATCTTGTTCGACTTGCGCTCGATTCGAAAATACCCGATGAGTCAGGTCCCCGAGTGATTGCAAGGCTTGCGATCAACGCGAAACGCTTCGTGGTCTTGAACGAAGACTCTGCGGCCTTGAAGAACGCTTTAGATGATTCCTTGGAGTCAGATTCAGTAAAAGATGATGTGCAAGCGAATCTGCAAAGCATCATGGAGAACCTAAGACTTCTTCTCGGGACATCCGAAGGTGAACTTGTTCAGTCTAGCCTAAGGCTTGCGAATGCCGGAAGTAGTAATGTTTTCAAAGCTAGCCTCGTCAACAAGACGAAACTTCCAAAAAAGCATCTTCATTCCATCGATCAGATCCTGATTTCTCCCAAAACAGCTTCTGGTGGTCTTGGGCGGAGATTGCTTACGCGCACCGAGTCTGAGGAGGCTGTACAGGTCTGGTCGATTCGAACAGATGATACTCTTGCGGCTGAGACCCCTGCGGCTGAAGGCGCTACAGGACAAGCCGATTCGGCAAGTATCGAACACATCACAGAGCTTACTGGATTCCCTGTAAGGAAATCGGGTGTCACGCCAGATAATCGCTTTGCATGCTGGAGTAAGTCTGGGGACGTCATTCTTTCAAATGCGCAATTTCAAACGGTTCAACTGAATATCGATGAGCAAGTCCGAAGGAAAAAACTGTACTTCGATACTGCTAAGAATTCCGAGGGTGATCGATTTGCCGCGACGAAGTGGCTTTTCGAGAGTTTGCAGTCCGCATCCGTAACACGCGTAGACAGCAATGGAGTGCTAAGCGTTTCGAACACCAAGAATGAACAGCAATCGGAATTTCAGCGCAATAGCTTCTCTCAAATAAGAATCTCACAAGCTCTCCCGCAACTATTGGCTCAGGGTTCTAAGGTAGCGAATGTTATCGATGAAATTCGTCCTTTGAGTTTCGATTCGGTTTATCAATACTATGGGCATTCGCCTTACGCAAAAATTGTTCATGCCGCAACGAATCCCGAGCAAACACGCTTGATTAGCATCGCAACAATTCCACGCGGGCGCGACGGCTATTTTTCCAAGGGTCGTTCCAACGGTCAGAGCGCGAGAGATGCTGCTAAGGATGCTGGTCCGAATGAAGAACATCAAGAACTATGCCTCTGGGACTTAACGACGAATCAGTTCATCGATCGTTTGGTAATCCAAAGCAAGGCAACGAATCTGCGATTGTTCCCATTAGATTCCAACAGGTTTTTGCTCGGTAATAGCGCAAGTACGACTGTGATCGAAATCGGATCCCAAGGCGAAGCTGAAACACGTTTCCTACCTGCCATGCAGGACACGCCGGTGTTCCTCGCTGCATCGAATCCGAAGTTCAGCGATGCCAACGCGTTCTTTCGTGTCGATGGCGATGGTGGAACGCTGTGGATCGGTGGTATTCCAACGCAGTCGGATCAATCCGAACCGCAGTGGTTTGACATCAACAACAACCGTTTCAAATTCCGCGGAGCCGTACCCATTGCAGCTTGCTGGAGCTTCGATGGCCTGCGTCTGTACGTCTTGGAAGCCAACGGTCAAATCGAGCGATTTGAATTCGATCCGAGTTCAAAGTCCCTTTCCGTCGACAGGTCGGAGCAAAGCCAAGATCTGATCCAGATTCCGCGCGAAGGTTCGCCAGACCTGATTCCATTGCTCGACAGGCCATCCCAGGTACGTCTCGGATTATCACAATCCATCTCCGATAACACAGGAACTTGGAGAGATGAGCTTATCGTTGCACGCACCGCTTTAGAGCGAAAAGGCAATCGGACCGAATCCGTATATATGCCAGTGGTCAGCGTTGTATTCTCGAATACATCGAAGCCTGCGATCGGCAAAGTGGATAGCGAGAATGCCATCATCAAGTCCAAACAAAAACTTGCGATGCAAATTCAAGCTCTAACCAACGCAAATCTGCGAAATATCGGTCAGGCAGCTGCTCGCAGCGAAATCGACGATAGCGATTGCAGCAGCATCGAAGACTCCATCTACACGCCTTACAGTGTCAGCGCGAATGCAACCGGGAACCTGGCAGTGATGCACTGGGGTAACTCAACGCTGATTTGTCGATGGAACGACGATCAAGTACCTCAATGGACAAGGCTAGAGAACCAGTGGGAACCGTCCGATCAGTTTCAACTCTCACCCGATGGAAACCGATTGGCTGTTCTTGGGAAGCAAGGACTGAAACTCTTCTCCCTTTCGAAAGCCCAAGCGATCGGGGGTGATGGTCATTCGACCTTCACGTTATCCCAAGTCTCTAGTGGGCTTGCGGATGATTCCTCGGTGCGCAACTTTGTATGGAAGTCATCAAACGCTACCGAGGTTTCCGATCCGAACACTGTGCCGTTTGCAGTCGCACACGCCAACGGTTCTATCGAATACTTCGATGGAAAACAGGTACGACCTTTCGGAAACACGATTCGGGTCGCAACGGAAACGGAAGATAAAGTCATCGACTTAAGCTCCGCGAAAATCATGCGGATCGATTTCTTCCATGAAAAGCTTTCGGATATCCAAATGCAGTATTCCGACGACCAACGCAACGCTCCTACTAGCGGAGAGAATGCTGTAGCTGCTGTGCAAGGCGCAACCATCGACAAAGAGTATATCGCGGTTTGTTATGACACCGAGGAGACTCAGACGCAGTCTCTGTTGTTTGTCGACTTGGACACCGCCCAACCTGCTAACGGAGAAGCGAACTCAACGCGCAATGCTTACTTCCAAACCAATGCAGACTTTCAAAATCTGCGAACCAATCCCAACGGCAGCCTGTTTGCAACGTCGAGTTGTTCTGGTGAAGTAAACATCTATTTGGTTTCACCATACTGGAACACCTTGAACGATGTCTTTATCGCAAACACAGACATCGACTCGGGGATTATCCAAATCACTTTTGCAGATCAAGGCAAAACGCTCGTGGTGAGCAACACAAATCGCCAAGTCTTCGGTTTACGAACCCAAGGAGCGCAATAGCCGTTCTCAGTGCTGAGTTTCAGCACTGAGACAGATAGAGTCAGATGCGCATTTCAAATGCGGGTTTCAAATCCGGGTTTCAGATAACTGGGAAACCGCAAGCACTACGATGCCAAAGCGTTTTTAATCTGTAGGACGATTTGTTCCGAAGTGATCTTGAAGTGTTTGTAGAGTTGATCGGCAGGGCCTGAGGCACCAAAGCCGGTCATACCGACGAACAGTCCATCCATCCCGAGGTACTTGTCCCAGCTAAGTCGCAAGCCTGCTTCGCACGCGAGTCGAAGTCCCACAGATGGAGGCAATACTTCATCGCGATAGGACTTGGGTTGCTCGTCAAAAAGCTCCATACAAGGCATGCTGACTACGCGAACAGCGATCCCTTGATTAGCAAGCTCTTCTTGAGCTTTGACGCACAGCGAGAGTTCTGTTCCGGTACCGATGAGAATGGCTTGAGGTGTCCCCTTGCAATCGCTGACCACGTAAGCACCTTTTTGGGCACCTGAGGCATCGCCGAATTTTGCTGGATCCATCGTTGGAACGTTTTGTCTCGACAAGACCATAGCGGTTGGGTGATTGGACAACTGCATGGCAGCTCGATAGCAGTACAAGACTTCGTTTGCATCACCAGGACGGAAAACGTACAAACCTGGAATAGCGCGGCAAGCAGCTAAATGTTCGACCGGTTGGTGAGTCGGTCCGTCTTCTCCAAGCCCGATGGAATCGTGCGTAAGAACATAGAGTACTGGCTGATGCATAATGCTGCTAAGACGCATCGATGGACGCAAGTAATCGGTGAAGACAAAGAACGTCGCACCATAAGGTCGCAATCCGCAAAGACTCATTCCATTGAGTACAGCCGCCATGCCGTGCTCTCGAATTCCAAACCGCATGTTACGGCCGGCAAAATTCAAGTGCGAGAAGTCACCTTCTCCGTCGATCAACGTCATCGTCGAAGGAGCCAAATCGGCTGAACCACCAATCAATTGCGGGATATGTGGCGAGAGCATGTTGAGAACCTTGCCGCTTGAGACGCGTGTAGCCATCCCCTTGGCATCCCCAGCAAATGGCTTCAATCCCGCATCCCAGCCTTCGGGTAACTTGCGATCAACCAGCGCGGAAATCTCCGCAGCTTCTTTTGGAAACTCTTTGGTGTACTTGGCAAACAGAGCATCCCAAGCATCGCTTGCAGGTTTACCTCGACCGGCAATCTTCTCAGCAAAGTGTTCCTTGACGCCAGCAGGCACCAAGAACTTCTCGTTTTCTGGCCAGCCGTAATTCTTCTTGGTGAGCTTGATCTCTTCGTCTCCGAGAGGAGCACCGTGAGCACCGTGAGTATTGGCTTTATTTGGAGATCCAAAGCCAATCACCGAATTGACGATGATCAAAGTTGGTCGGTCGTTCGTCGCCTTGAACTCGTCGAATGCCTTTTGCAAGCTCGTCAAATCATTCGCATCAGTCACACGGATCGTGTGCCAACCGAGACCTCGGAACTTCTCCGACATGTTCTCGCTGAAAGCCAAATCGGTATGACCTTCGATGGTGATACCGTTGTCATCATAGATCCAGCACAAATTCGAAAGCTTCAAGTGTCCAGCGATCGATGCGGCTTCGCATGCGACCCCTTCCATCATGTCGCCATCACCGCACAATGCGTAGACGTCGAAATCGAAGAGTTCATAACCTGGCTTGTTGTATCTTCCAGCTAAGTGCTTCGACGCAATCGCCATCCCAACCGAATTTCCAACCCCTTGCCCCAACGGACCGGTTGTCGTTTCGATACCTGCTGCGTAGCCGTACTCCGGGTGCCCCGCGCAAGGGCTGTTCAATTGTCGGAACTTCTTCAAGTCTTCAATGGTAAGAGACTCGCGATCGAGCACCTTCCCATGCTTGTCGACCCCTCGGATACCGGCCAAGTGAATGATGGAGTACAACAGCATCGAAGCGTGACCGCAGGACAAGACAAACCGATCTCGGTTAATCCATTCTGGCTTCCCTGGATCGTAAACCATGTTCTGGGTCCAAATTTGGTACGTCACCGGTGCCAATGCCATCGGCGTGCCGGGATGTCCGCTATTGGCCGCTTGAACCCCATCCATGCTCAAGGTGCGGATGGTGTTGATCGCAAGATCACGGATCGAGGGACTCGTTGCAGTCATCGGAATGTATTCCTTTCAGGAAGTTGCTGTCGATTGAAATTTCTTCAGAGGATGTTGCCTGGAGAGGTTTTGCCGACCGGGAAGATAACGATTTCTCCCGTTCTATGCAATTGCAACCGACCCTGACCATTGTGTTAAGTCTTTGCGAACAATGGACTTAGATGCTACTTGCCAGCAGCCCAAACTATCCCGCGAACCACGGTTGCCAGAAAAATCGGGTCTGTAAACGTATCGTTCGAGTGCCCATAGGTTGTTCCGAATACCCGGGCTTTTCCGAAATTGTTCGTCCAGAACACAGGCTGCACTTCGCCGGTCTTCTCACTCTTACTCGTCGCTAGCACCTTCGTGTTCGGCCATACTTTCTCGACGATGTACAATTCGTCCATCGGTGTCTTGTACCCCTCCGGGATCCCCTTGGTGATCGGATGATCTTTCTCGGTGACTTCGACTGCGTAGCGGCTTTGATGCTCGTGGTGTCGGCTTGTTACTCCAAGGAACTCTCGCCAGTCATCGACTTTAGCGGACCGATATGTATGCATCGCGCAGTGAATCACTACTGCCGGTACTCCGTTGCGGTGAACATCGGTGATTTTGCGGATGTATTCAGCATCATCGGTATCTGCAAAACACTCGTTGTGTACCACCACGTCAAATCCATCAGCCCAGTTGGCTTTCTCATACAACTCGATCTTTGCTCGTGTTCCCTTGCCACCCTCGAAGACAATCGTCCACTCAATATCGATCCCTTGCTCTTTAGCAGCCAACTGCATCGCTTTGGTCTGATAGTCATAATCGTGACAGCATCCACCTGTGACCACCAACACTTTGATCGGATCGGCCCCGGAGGCTTCTCCGGTCGCAGCCCCAAAGAACAATGTTGAAAACAATGACGCAGTTACGAGTATTCGACAGATTGCATTGGACAGACGAGAAAGCGTCATCGGTAGGTGCCTATGGGAGAGACTACATGAAGAAAGAAACTGGTTTGAAACAAGGCTCGGCGATTCGAAGGTTGCTCACCCACCGATGCGCGCCGAACGATTGATCGCGCTGGAGTATCTATGATTAAGGGGCAAAGTTCAATTCCCCTAGCTCAACCTCAACGGCCAAGCTTTGGCCGTCCCGTTCGCATTCGATGGTTATTCTTTGGCCTGCCGGGGTATCGCGAATCGTATCGATCGCACTTTCCACCGATTCGACAGGTTCCCCTGCAATGCTCAAAATGCGATCGCCGGGAGCAAGCCCAGCGCGAGCGGCCGGTGAATCGGGCAACACCGCGCGAACAATTATTCCAGGGGTGACGGCCGAGTCGCTTCCAAGCAATTCCGTAGCCATCTCAACACCCATCCAACCTCGTCGCACACGACCGTGCTCGAGAAACTGTTCGAAAACCTCGCGAGCTACCTGCGATGGAATCGCGAAGCTAACACCCCGGTACGACTCGCCGATAATCGCAGTCGTCACTCCGATCACTTCTCCACGCCCATTGACCAACGGTCCACCAGAGTTACCTGGATTTACAGCAACGTCCGTCTGCATCAAATCCGAATACCTCGAAGATATCCGCTCGCGAGATCGGCGATACTGCGGATTCGCATTCAAATCGACTCGATGTTTGCCACTTAAAATTCCAAATGAAATCGAACCGGTCAAGCCAAAAGGACTCCCCACGGCCCACACGGGTGATCCCACCGGCGCGGACTCGCTATCTCCCCAAGTAACCGGAATCAGATCCTCTGCCTCAACCTTCAATAACGCCAGATCTGTCGTTCGATCTACACCTACAATCTCAGCAGGCAAGATCCGCTGATCGGGCAAATAAACCGTCACTTCTACTCCACCTTCGAGCACATGGTGGTTCGTAAGAATATGACCGTTGGAGCTAACGATCATTCCGCTTCCCTGCCCTACCGCCAGCCTCGAACTAAACTCCTCTTCAACGCTCCTTCGCGTCTCGCGGTTCGGACCTGTCTTGGGTAGCAAGTCGATTGCTTTGCGATCCACACTCCCTGATAAGGCTTGCTTGTTAGAAATCGTTATATGCACCACACTCGGGTTGACCCGCTTGTTGACGAGCTCGGAGACTTGCGCCAACCCATCCCATGAAACACGAGCCAAATGCTCGCCACTCTCTTCGTACTCGGCCCGCAGAAAGCCCCGCTGCCACGAATACCTCGAAGACTCAAGCATCGGTGGCAAAAGATATCGCAAGGCCACGAGCAGAATTAGTACAACACCCAGACTCAATAACGTTGAAACTGTCAGATGTTTTAGCGATGGATTGGCAGGGATTACCAACGGGCTCCCTCCCGATGCAGTAGGCTCGCTCGCTGACACGTTAGACGACAAAACAGCAGGCGTATCAGCCGGCGAAACAAGCGTCGGCGAAACAACTGCTGGCGGAACAACCGCTGGCGGAACAACCGCCGGCGAACTGCTGACTACCGATTCATGTTCCTCTGACATGCTGCTACCCCACCCCGCTTAAAGCTCGAGACAGTACCAGTTTGAATTGGAACCTCCCGAAGTTCTTACGACAAGCAAATTTTTAGAAAGTGCCGGAAGTGCCCGATATTTTCCTTCTGGCAATTGCCCGGACCATCCTGGAGTCCAACCCCCGCGAGTTGCTGGTAAAGTCCATAGTTTTCCGTTGATACCGACCAATAAGAGTTGCGTGTCGGGAGCTGATTTTTCTTCTCCGCTCGAAGCTTGCCCTCGAACCCCGATCGTATGGCAAATCGGCATCCCAGCTTCCGACCAAATCGTATCCCCAGACTTCGCATCGATGCAGCGAAAGCTCGGCCACCCGCCGTCTTCCCGTCCGTCGGTTCCGAAAATCATATCTCCGACCACAATCGGGGTCGCGTACTGACTCGATATCGAATCCCCTTTAGCAACCACGTCGACTTTGCCCCCCTTCGAACCGACCAACAGAAATCCGATTCCATAGCTCGAAGTCAGAAACAACTTATTCTCCGAAGTCACAACCGGCGTTGCAGCGTTTACCGTTGGGCCGCGTTGGCCGAACGGGAACTGCCAAAGCTCTTTCCCGGTAGTAGGCTCAAGTCCAAAGGTAGCCAATCGCGTTGGCACGACGAGCGTATCGACAAGTCCCCCCGCACCCTTCCACAAGATCGGTGATGCGTAACTTGAATCTGCTTGCGTCGCACTCCAGAGAGTCTTGCCATCTACAAGCGACACCGCGACTACGCCACCCTTTTTCTTTCCGCCGACGTTGATAATGATGGTCGACTCGATAACCAATGGTGTACTTCCGGCACCAAAGTACCCATCCTCTGCTCCGTATTCCTTTCTCAATTCGCGCGACCATCGCTTGCTGCCATCCTTGCGTTCCACACAAACCAGCAAGCCGCTTGCGCTATAGAGCACGATGCAGTCATCGCAGATCTGCGGCACACAACGTGGCCCGGTGTCGCTATCGACCCCTTGCCGATAACTCGCCGGAAACTCGGCCTTCCATTGAATCTGACCAGACTCCAATGCGACATATCGCAATACGTCTTGATTCCCATCCCGCTGATACAACGCGGCATACCCGCCCGCAATGGCAGCACCGGCATAACCTTGGCCAGCATCAAGCTGCCAACGCAGCTTAGGCTCCCCTTTCCCTTCCAAGACACCCAAGCGTGTCTGGGGACTTGCATAGCCATCTCGCCCTGGCCCCAAGATCCCCGGCCAATCGGCTAGGCCTCGTTCCAAATCAAGAGCTGGATGAAAGAAAGCAATCGTCGCGAGAAGCCAAACAACGGAACTTTTATTCCACTCGATTTTCCGCATACGATCGATCCTCTATAAGTGAGTTGCTACCTGAAAGTCGAACATGTCGTACTTGATTACCAACGTACGAGGGCAGTTCCCCAAGTCAAACCGGCCCCAAAGCCACACAACAACACCAATTTGCCCCGTTGCAGTTTGCCCTGCCGATCAGCTTCAGCAAGCGCAAGCGGGATACTAGCTGCGGAGGTATTGCCGTAGCGATCCAAGTTTACCACGACCTTCTCTGGTGCGATTCCGAAGTCGCTCAAAGCAGCATCGATAATCCGGATGTTGGCTTGATGAAGCACAAATAAATCTACTTGGTCAATCGAATAACCAGCGGCTTGAAGTACGTCCCTGCAACTCTCCGCCACACACCGGACCGCCCACTTAAAAACATTGCGTCCATCCATCTGCATGAACTGACGACCTTCTACCAAACTATGAGCACTCAATGGCTCACGCGATCCACCACCCGGAATACATAAAGCTTGTACGTTTCCTTCGGATCCCAAGGTCGATGCTAAGATCCCTTGGTCGGCACTCTGTGCAGATTGCAAAAGAACCGCGCCGGCTCCGTCCCCAAACAGCGGATAGGTTTTCTTATCCATCGGATTGACCGTACGACTCATCACTTCGCTACCGATAAGCAAAGCATTGCGAGAGGTCCCCGATGCGACGAATTGCGAAGCGACCATCAGGCCATACATAAAACCCGAGCAAGCTGCATTTAAGTCCATTGCAGGTGCGATACACCCGAGTCGTTGCTGGACAAGACACCCAGTCGATGGAGTCATGTGATCCTGCGTGATCGTAGCGACAATCACCAAATCCACATCCTGTGCTTGAACTCCCGCGCGCTCAAGACAATCAACCGCAGCACCATATGCCAAGTCACTGCAGGCTTGGTCTTCGAGTGCAAACCTCCGCTCGCGAATACCCGTTCGCTGGATGATCCACTCACTATCGCAACCCAACGCAGCGAGATCGTCATTCGTGACGATGCGGTCAGGTACAAACATCCCTGTCGAAGCAATCCGAATCGGTAACGCTCCACCGAACCGACTCCGACCACTTGCCACCAGCGTATTTTCCTTCATGTCCAACCGCTATGCGAGTTCCATTGCTATACCAACGAGCCAAAGCAACACCGACGAGCCCAAGACTATACCAGATAAGTCTAGAGCCAACGAAGTTCTAGCTGCGCTTGCCACGCCGCAAGCTTGCGCGCTGAGTATAACGCTCCAATGTCCGTTGAGTATGTCAAGTTGGGTAGTTTCGCCAACCACCAAGCGATTAGGCTCCCTTATGATTTTGACAAGATTTCAACAATTTTGACGATTCCTCCTTTTTGGGGGGTGACTACGAGTAGGAGGGGAAGTTAGATTCTACCGCAGTTGCGGGCCGCAATATCCCACCTCGTATGTGCGATTATTGGCCATTGCGCCGTGGCTCGTTTCCGACTCCCCAGCCATAGAAAGTGCTGCTGTTGCGATGTGCTTGCTCGCCATTCAATATCGCGTAGTACCAGAAAGTCCCATTCTCGTGGCGGCCAATCGAGAGGAGTTCTACGATCGTCGTAGCCTCTCGCCTAGCATTCAATCTGGTAAACCCCGCGTCCTTTGCCCAACCGATCAACGTAGCGGTGGAACCTGGCTAGGTGTCAACCAACACGGTGTCTTTGTCGGTATATGCAATCGCAGAGTACTAGAACCATTGGGCGCAAACCGCTCCCGTGGACTTCTGGTCAAAGAGGTTCTCAAGGCTTCCAGCAGCCGCTATGCGGTGGAAAAAGCCCTTGAGGAATTCCAAAAACATAAGTTCGAGGCTTGTAACCTTATCATCGCTGACCGCGATTTCGGGTTCGCAATCCATCACGATCAAGAAGACGAAGTGATCGACCTGCAACCAGGTTTGAGCATTATCGGTGGTCGGCATCTCAACGATCCTCGCGATGAACGAGTGCAACTCGCCGGAAGATTGCTGACCCTGCAAAACTTGGACTCTCCAGTAAAGTTCCTTGCAGTCGCCAGCCGCGTCTTCGCCCGCGCTCCGAACCCTCTCGCACGGGCTAGCATGGTCATCCGCGGCGGTGACTACGGTACCGTCTCGAGCACCCTGCTCGCTCTCGGTCCAAAACCACGCGATGCGATCTACCAACATGCCGAAGGGCCTGCTGACGAAGCACGGTACGAAGACTACTCGCCATTGCTTCGAGATATCCTCAGCCGAGGCCTCCGAGAATCACGCAACAAAGCAGCCGCTCACGATACGGTCGATGCCGAAATGGCTGAAACCGCCGATGTAGACTGATTCGAAACCGTTGCTAATACCCCACACTTGAAACCCGCTCCTGCAGAAGGAGCGGGTTTTATTTTTGACCCGCGTGTCTTTCTTGGTACATCGCTCTAAGCTCATAGCTCCATCGTCTATCGACTGCCTATCGACTGTCTATAGACCTGAAGCCACGGACTCTGACGATCTCCAATAATCCTGACTACCAACCGCTGCGGCCAAATCCAGAGTTGTTATCCGAAACTCCTCCACCGCCAGAGCTTCCTCCACCTCCAAATGAGCCCCCACCCCCAAACGATCCGCCTCCTCCGCCAAAGGATCCGCCGCCACCGAACGGGCCACTGCTCCCCGATCCGAAGATCGAACCACCACCGCGACCAAAAGCATCGATCACGATCGCCCCACTTCTAGCGGCTTCAGCGGCAATTCTCTCTCGCCTTAACCTCTCCGCTCTCTGCTGCTCTTCAATACGCCGCTTCTGTACCTCGCGTTCCATCCTCTGAACCGCGACCAAAGCCATCTGATGGGCTTGCTTCGACAAATCCAATACTGCCGAATAATTCCCAGACTGCAATTGCGATCGAGCCGACTCAAGCGGTCTTACCCCTGGCGATTCTGTAATGCGCAATCCCCAAGGCCCGGTCCAGTGCTCGGCGTTGTAAACCGATTCGGACGCCAATTGGAAAGCTTGCAACGCTTCGTTGGCTTGCTGCAATTCCGAGCTCAACTGACGCGAGACGGTCGCTAAATCGGACTGCACTTCGGCTGCCTTACGACCAACCGCATGCCAATCCCCATGAATCTCTTCGATCTCTTGCTGTACGGACAAGACTCCTCTTTCCAACACATCCACTCGGCGAATTCCTTCTTTCGTCGCCGGCGAATCGGGAATATTGTCGGTGCGCGATTGCTGTACATACTGCCGCGCCACTCCCCATTGCCGTACCGCACCGTCAACCGCCCTCGCCGCTTCGGCATGGCCATGATGGTCGGAGATGACCATTCCCTCTAGCTCCGCAATCCGCTTCTGGAAATACATGAGCAACTCGGATAGCTCAAACGGATTGGTTCTTTGATTGTTCTGAGCAATCTGTTGCTGCACTTGCGTTACATGCTGAACCAATTCGTGGATCTGCCGAAGCGTCGGCAGCATGACGAGTCGATCTTGCTCGGAATCGAGCAATCGCTGAGAAGCTTCAACACACTGCCTGAAAGTCTGCTCGTTTTCAACGACACACTTCTCAAGCTGATGCAAATGCTCCTCAACACGACTGAGCCGCTGGTCGACTTGCGAAATCAACTCGCTCGCTTGACGAACCATGCTGATGGCCCCTAACACAGCGCCTCGTTGGTACTCGTTGCGTCCATCTAACTGCATCTTGGTTACTTGATCCAAGATGTTCTTCGCGCGTTCGAGAAGTTGATTTGCAAGCGATACGCCCAAGTCGGCTGCGAGGTCTTTCTGCGCACTGGCCACCCAGTTCGGATCGGCTTGGCCTAACCCCTCGGTAGGTGCCTGGTTGAGATTATCACCTGCTCGATCCGATGCATCTTCTGTTGCATGCCCACCGGCAACGGACTCAACAAGGGGTTGCAATCGCTCTGCACCCGGGCTCGCCCAACTCTTCGGTGGCTTGTCCGTTGCCGAATAAGCCAATTTCAGTGCAGCGGATGTATAGTTGCTATCTGCTGAATGAACGGACTCAGCCAATCTGCGACTCCGCTCGATCATTCCTTCAAGTCGAGTGCGCTCTTTGCGCAAGGTATCATCGAATTCTTTCACCGTTAGCTTCGACGCATCCATCCAAGATTCTGCTCGATCGATCTCTGCTTCGCATCCAGCTATCGCCGCGCGGCATGCTTCGACTTTTCCTTGCGTTAGCAACGTCACCGCTGCTTCGACATTCTTCTTCGCTAACAATGCTGCATCGTCTGGATTGAACCTCGATTCGACCAAGACTTGGCTTTCGGACAAACGCAACTGACCTGCTAACTCCTTGCGGTTCTTTGCGATCTGCCCCGGTAACGCTTCAAGCCGAGGGGCTGTTTTAGATTTGAGCAACTCGGCCAATTCCACCGCTTGCTTCCCTTTCTCCAACACCCCATCGAGCGATTGCGAGAATGCCTCGATCTCCGCCGCTATCGAGCGGCTCGCGGCTACTTCGAACAACGCATCGGCCTTTGCAGATAACTCGTGCAAATCGGCATCGATCCATCCAGTCTCATACCCATAGGACTTAAGCGTATCGGAGACTTTACGCAATTCCGTAAATAACTTGCCACGAGAATCGACCAATACCGAACCTAATCGAATCCCTTCGGCTAGCTTCCGAGAGCCTGACTGTACTGGACCCTGCATAGCCGTCACGGCATCCGTTGTGGATATCGCATCAGCTTCCGCTAAATCCTTCTGAATCGAAGGAATCAAGACATCGAAGTACTTCGGCACCGCGAAGAACGTATCGGAGGATTGCTCCGAGAGCACCTTCTCCTGATTAACCATCTTCTGCAAATCGCTTTGGCAACGATCTAACTCGTCATTGACACGCGTAAGGGAATCTTCGATGAGCTTCAAGTTGTCATCAGCTCGCTTCCGCTTCCCTTGAATCGATGCAAAGATTTCATCGAAAGTCATCACGACTTCGTCGGGCACCTCGGTCGGTGGAGCTTCGCCATTCTCGATAGCTCTGTCTCTGAGGATCTGCATGGCGATGCTAGGAATCCCTGTAGACCTCGAAAACTTTAGCGGTTTGCCGGACAACTGACGGATGCTCTCGTCATATCGTGAAGGACTGAAAGTGTTGAGGACTTGATCCCACACGCCAGGCGGATGAATCAACTCCTTTGCTTCGGCGATCACCCGTCGGGCTTCTTTGGACATGATGAACAGATCGTCGATGTCGGCCAAAGTCCCTTCACTCAAAGCTTTTGTCTTGCCGATATACCCACGTTCCCGAATACGATCTAGCGAACCGAGCAAGTCACCGCTTTGCGTAAAGAGTTGGTCGAGTCCATCGGTCTCCTTGGCCACGGAGCCTTCACGCTCTTTGAGATTCTCCAGTGCGCGATCCATGGCTGGTTTGCGTTTGCGATGAAACATCCACAAAATACCGGCGGTAATCGCGCTGAATATGCCAGCGACCGTCAGCACGACTTGTTGGACCAAGCGTCGGAATTTACGACTTGCTTCAATCCGCTCATTTTCCGCATCTACTAACTTATAACCCTCTCGGAACGTCGGCTCCATTCCTCGCAAGTGTTCGACCAGATCCAAGTCCCCGTTGCGGAACTTCGCATCAGCCCCTTCCAATGATCGCTTGGCTTGCATGACGTTTCCTTGGGCTACAGAATTCGGTGCTGCATTGAGCTCGGTTATTTGGCGGACGATTTCACTTCGATTTTCTTGATATCCCCGAACAGCCGCGTAGCCATTCAAGTACCGATCCATCTCCACCCCAAGCTGCCTCATTGGTTGCAAGGTATTCTTGG
>Ga0114977_10000654_pt1 | contig 22940 bp, 19 predicted proteins | sample S_130805_MF_Meta_FD_87026 | JGI IMG/M metagenome (GOLD analysis project Ga0114977, IMG submission 87026) | Freshwater microbial communities from Lake Simoncouche, Canada to study carbon cycling - S_130805_MF_MetaG | ecosystem: Environmental > Aquatic > Freshwater > Lake | place: Lake...
ACCCAACATCCAGGTGAACAGAACCTGACTGGTAATTTAGAATCAATACGCATTCCTGCATCGGAAGTGATGCATATTTATAAACCGCTACGCATCGGTCAGTTGCGCGGTATTCCGTGGTTAAGCCGGATACTCCTCAAGCTTTATGAGCTTGACCAATATGATGATGCGGAGTTGGTGCGTAAAAAAACATCTGCCTTATTTACCGCTTTCATTACACGTCTTGACCCTGAAGCAAATATCATGGGTGAAAGTGATCCTGACGAAAGAGGTATCTCGCTGGCGGAATTAGCCATGACTGTGTGCGATGCTATCCCAAACCTTGCCCAGTGGGATATAAAAATCCTGGCAACAGATATAGATACCAACATGCTGAAAAAATGCAAAGCTGCTGAATATAAAGCTGAAATGATTGAGGATATACCTGAAGAATATCGCAAAAGATTCACTGTAAAATCAGGCAAAGACACTATATTGATGACAGATATATTGAGGAACCTTATAACTTTCAAACAACTGAATTTGCTTGAAGAGTTCCCTATGAAGGGGCCGTTTGATATTATATTCTGCCGGAATGTGGTGATTTACTTCGATAAACCAACACAAATTGATTTATTCGACAGGATAGCTAATCTTTTAAAACCAAATGGAACTCTTTACATAGGCCATTCAGAAAGCCTGTTTAAAGTATCTGATAGATTCTCACTTTCTGCCCGAACCACTTATGAGAAAGTGAGATAAATATTATGGTAGATGATTTCAAACACAACCGCAGAACCCAAACAGAAAAACATCAGGTGGGTGATTATTTCTCTGGCAATGACAGATATTACGACCAGATGGCAGAAGCAACTGTTGTCAAAGTGTTCTCCGGTGACTGCTATAGCACAGACCAGGCAGGAGAAGTATTGGTTACAGTTCTTGGTTCATGCGTTGCATGCTGCATGCGCGACCCTGTTGCAAAAGTTGGTGGCATGAACCACTTCCTTCTGCCAGATGGCAGCAACGCAGCCGAGGCCCCAAACAGATATGGCGCATATTCGATGGAAAAACTAATTAACGACCTTTTAAAAAAAGGCGCAATGAAATCGCGCCTTGAGATCAAGGTTTTTGGCGGCGGGAATGTTATTAAAAGCTCGGCAATGATTGGTGATAAGAACGTAAAATTCATCAGGGAATATTTAAAGCAAGAAGGATTGCGGATTAATCAGGAAGACCTTGGTGGCACATCGCCACGCCGCATACATTATTACCCGGACACCGGTAAGGTGATGATGCGTAAAATTAACAGGGATGATGATCTTAAGAAAGTTGAAATGGCAGAATCCAAGTACCGCAAACAAATTATCATTTCTGCGGATAAAGGAACTGAAGGTGGTGTTGAATTGTTTTAATTAGTATTTAAATGGGCAAAAAAATAAAAGTACTGATAGTTGATGATTCTGCCTTCATGCGGCATTTCTTTGAAGCAATGCTAAATGAAGACCCGCATATTGAAGTTGTGGGAACCGCAGTTGATGCATATGACGCGCGCGAAAAAATAAAAGCATTAAATCCCGATGTAATTACACTAGATATTGAAATGCCGGGTATGGACGGTCTTACCTTCCTTGAAAAAATCATGAAACTTAGGCCAACACCGGTTGTTATGGTTTCAACATTAACCCAAAAAGGTGCGGATAGCACCATTAGGGCTCTTGAGATTGGCGCAGTAGATTACGTTAGCAAACCTGCATCACCTGAAGATGCTGATAATTTAGATGCATTAAAAGATGAAATGGTTGGAAAAATAAGGACTGCGTCGATATCAAACGTACGCAGTATTGAGCGTAGCAAAATTAAACATGAGGATAATGGCACTGTCCAATTCCCCCTCGGTAAGGCAGTCAAACGGAAATTTATTGCAATAGGTGCATCAACCGGCGGGGTTGAAGCCTTGAAGGAAGTTTTGTTCCGTATGCCAGCAAATTCTCCGCCTATTATGGTTGTGCAGCACATGCCTGCAAATTTTACAAAATCTTTTGCTGAACGCTTGAATGGCCTGTGCCAAATGACCGTCCATGAAGCAGAAGATGGTCAGGAAATTCTCGCCGGAAATGTATATATTGCGCCTGGAAATAAACACCTTACTGTTGAAAAATATGCAGGAAGATATATATGCAGGGTGAAAATAAATGAACTTGTTTCTGGCCATAGGCCTTCTGTGGATGTATTGTTTAATTCGGTTGCAGAATGTATTGGCGGCAATGTTGTTGGGGTAATCCTCACCGGTATGGGAAAGGATGGCGCAAACGGCATGCTAACAATGAAAAAGGCTGGCGCTATAAACATCGGGCAAAATGAAGATACTTGCGTTGTTTATGGAATGCCAAAAGAAGCTTATGAAAATGGTTCTGTTGATATTGAAATGCCGCTGCAAGATATGGCAAAGGAAATAGTAAAACGGTGTTTGGAATAAAAATAAAATCTGGAAAGTCTTCTACTGATCAGTCACATGATGGCTTTGTTGCTAATGATGCCGGAAGTCAGGTTACTCTTAGGGATCTCTTGAAAAAGGGCATTGCTAATATTGCAACTGGTGAACTTGCCGTAAAGGGAAGAAAAGAAATAGATGCTCCAGAAAAGTTAGAAATTGATAATTTTATTCCAGAAAAACCACAGGCATTACTACCACCTCCTGAGCGAACCGCAGAGCGAACAGAAGCTCCAGAAAGTAATATGCACACGCTTAGCGGCAGGGTTAAAATTTCCGGTAGTGCAGGCGGGATTATAATAGAAAAAATCTATGACGAGGATGGATATAGCGGCGAGAGCGAAAATGACGAGACCGGGCAACTTCCAGCATTATACGGAGAAAAAACCCCTACTATGCAAAGGCCGCAGGATGTACTTCGCGAGTGGAGTAAATTCGCACAACTCCATATTGGTACAACCGATTTACTAAAAAATGAACTGCAAGAAATAACGCAATTAATTGAAGAAAGCGCTCACGCCATAAATATAAAATTTCATAAGCTTGCGGAATCTTGCACATTGCAAGGCGAGCAGCTTAAGAAAATGTCCGATATTACAGAATCAATTGCTGTACAAGACAGGAAAGTAGACCTTGCTGATTCACTTCACTTCATAGGCCATTCGCTTGATGATGCAACAGGTAAAATAACATTTATATCAAAGAAGGCCACGGCTACAGTTGAAGGTCTTAAATTCGCAAAAATAAATCTTGATGCTACAGATGAAATCATCAAACAAATCCAGAAAATTACCAAACAAACAAACCTGCTTGCACTAAATGCCACCATTGAAGCAACAAAAGCAGGTGATGCGGGAAAAGGATTTGAAGTTGTGGCTGATGAAGTGCGCCAACTCTCAAGAGAAATAGCAAAACTTTCAACCGATATAAGCACAAGAATCAACAGCGTTTCAGATAATGTTAATGATAGTTTCGCTTCCTTAAATGAAATAGCCAATTTTGATATATCTAATAATATTAAGGCAAAAGAACAAGTTGATATTATTATGAATAACATCATGGATCATCACACCACAACAATTGATATAATGAACAAACAGTCACAAATCTCTCAAGAGGCTGCGAATACTATAACCGGACTAACTATGGATATGCAGTTTTCTGACCGCGCTTCACAATATATAAACAGTGCAACAACTATTCTAAAAACACTGATGGAAGAAACAAATAATTATAAAAAAAATGCCGTTATGAGCCTTGGCATTAAAATGTCAAATAGCGATGTTGACAAAACATTGGTAGAAAAAATATTATCCGGATTCACTTTAAGTAAACTAAAAGCAGCATTTATATCGCATCTTGTAAAAGAGGGTTATATCCCAAATGCCGCCTATGTTGGACACAAGGAATTAGATGAAAAAACTACTAGCAATTCTAAATCAGAAGAAGATGAAATCGAATTGTTTTAGTTAAACTACATAAAGAGATTATCATGGAATATACACAAACTATTATTGGAAATAAGTGTAATGTAGTAGTAAGTGGAAAATTTACTTTTTCCGACCATATGTCATTTAAAAAGATTTTTGAAATTTTTAATAGTGACGAGGTTAAAAATTTAGAAATTGACGTGAAAAATGTTACATTCGTAGATTCTGCTGCGCTTGGTATCTTGTTACTGCTAAGGGATAATTGCAATAGGAACGATGTAGCTCTTACTATCTTGAAGCCAAAGGACCAGGTACAGAAAATGTTCAAGATCTCAAGATTCTATGATCTTTTTAAGATTATAGATTAACTTTATGTGGCCTATGTATAATAGCCTATTGCCGCATTTTACATCTCGTATCTGTTGAGCAGAATCATAACCCTAGGCACTGTTTGCACAAGTGAATAATCAAGACATTATGTTTGAAGAAAATAAAGATCAGCATAATCCATAAAATAATCACCAACTCATCAAAAACCATATTATTCTATGGTATTATCTAAAAGTATTTTATAAATATCGAATTATATTTGTTGGAGATGAAGTGTATATTTATGAGCAAAGCAAACATTGAAATAAATCCTGAATTTGCCCGTGCCGTTGATTTGATGGACAACACAGATAAGTGCTTGTTTATAACTGGTAAAGCGGGAACTGGCAAATCGACTTTGCTCGATCATTTCTGTAATAACGCTAGTAAAAAGCCTGTGGTGCTTGCTCCTACTGGAGTTGCAGCGCTGAATGTTGGCGGGCAAACAATCCATAGTTTTTTTAATTTTTATGTTGATGTAACGCCTGAAAAGATCCTTAAGAAAAAAACTAAACCCCGCAATGTAAAACTTTATCAGAAACTACAAACCATAATAATTGATGAAATATCAATGGTGCGGGCTGATTTGCTCGATTGTATTGATATATTCCTGCGCCTTTATGGTCCCGAAAAAAGGAAGCCTTTTGGTGGGGTTCAGATGGTTTTTGTAGGTGATTTATACCAGTTGCCACCTGTTGTTTCTGGTAATGATGGCGATATTTTTAATGGACATTATGAAACGCCATATTTTTTTAGCGCCCATATTATGAGCCAGCTAAAGCTGGAAGTGATTGAACTTGAGAAAGTATATCGCCAAAAAGATGAGAAATTTGTAGAGTTGCTAAACCGCATCCGCAATAATTCTGTGGAGCTTAACGATATTGAGCATCTCAACAGCCGTTTTATAAAGGATGAGCAGCCAAAAGAAGGTGAATTTTATATAAGCCTAACTACCACAAATAAAAAAGCCGATGAAATTAATGACACACATTTGCGTGCGCTGGATGGCTTCTTGCACAGTGCAGATGCAATAGTAAAAGGCGAGTTTGGTAAGGAATATTTCCCCACCGCAACCGATTTGCAATATAAAATAGGCGCGCAAATCATGATGCTGAATAACGACCAGAAGAAACGCTGGGTTAATGGCAGTATCGGCGTGATTGAAGAGGTAAAAAAGAATGAAGCAGGTAATGAATATATCAGGGTGCGCCTTCATGATAGCGATAGGTTGGTATCAGTTGAACAACACCAGTGGGAAGTTTTCAAATTCTCGTTTGATGGCGCGCAGATAGTTTCCGAGCCTATCGGCACATTCACGCAATACCCATTTCGTCTGGCCTGGGCGATTACCATCCATAAAAGTCAGGGCAAAACTTTTGATAAAGTAATTATCGATATTGGCAGTGGCACTTTCGCCTCCGGGCAAATGTATGTTGCCCTCAGCCGCTGCACTTCATTTGAAGGTATAATTTTAAAGACCCAAGTCAAGCCGCACAATATCAGCACTGATTTCCGCATTTTCAAATTCCTGACGAGCTACCAATATAAAAAAGCGGCAGAAGGTTTATCTCACGAGGATAAAATTTCTCTTATCCAGCAGGCTATAAATGAGAAATCAAAATTAAATATGGTTTACCTGAAAGCTAATGACACAAAATCAACCCGCACAATTATCCCCATGAAAGTTGGGATAGAAGATTATCAGGGGAAAAAATTCCCTGGAATGCAGGCATTCTGCACCAACAGCAATGAGGAGCGCATGTTCCATGTGGGCAGAATTTTAAAGCTGGAAAAGGTGGTTTAAAAATGATTGTAGAGGAATTAAGCCATTACAATATTTTTAATCATTCCAACTGAACTATATATTAACACCCGAACCCGCTAAATATTGCTTAAGTCCAGCCTCCAAGCGCTTCAACCCTTCAGCGCTAGAAGATTCACAACGTGAAACCAGTGCAGCCTGAGTGTTGGATGCCCTAAGCAGCCACCAACCATCTTTGGTGTTCACACGCAGGCCGTCTATATCGTTCACATCGGCCCCCTCGTGTTGAACCTTAATTTTTATTTCCTCAATAACTTTGAATTTACGCTCATCAGCTACATCAATCCGGCCTTCAGCTGTGCTAAAAGTTTTAGGGATTGAATCTAGCATTTCCGCCAGGCTTTCATTGGAGAAAGCCAAAATATTTAGCAAGCGCACCGCTGCATAAAGCCCATCATCGAAGCAATTATTTGCCCGGTAAAAAATATGGCCACTAACCTCACCCGCTAGCTGCGCACCAACTTCAGCCATTTTATATTTTATCAGTGAATGGCCTGTTTTCCACATGAGCGGTTTGCCGCCTGCTTTTGCCACCTCATCAAATAACACCTGACTGGATTTAACATCAGCAATCACTATTGCGCCCTCATGCTGAGCTAGAACATCCCGAGCAAGCAGAACCATCAACTGGTCACCCATTATCATACGGCCTTTGCCGTCCAGTGCGCCGATGCGATCACCATCGCCATCAAATGCTATACCAAGGTCACAGCCATTTTCGAGCACAGCATTTTTAAGCTGCTCCATATTTTCTTCCACCGATGGATCGGGGTGGTGGGCAGGGAAATCGCCATCAATTTTTTCATTGAGAATTGCGTGCTCACCGGGGATATATTTTGTTAGCTCTTCCATCGCCTCGCCGGATGCGCCATTGCCTGCATCCCAAGCTATCTTAAGCCTTTTTCCGCCTGATTTGAAGGCATCCGACAAACTTTTTACATATTCATCAAACACTTCCTCAAATGAAACCGAGCCACTGCCATTTATAAAATCTCCACTTGCTGCCATAGACCCAAGTAACTGGATCTCTTCATCTTTTAGCGGCAATTTATCCAGCATCATCTTGCAACCATTATGCGATGGCGGATTGTGCGAACCGGTTATCATAATTCCGGCATCGGCCATTAAATATTTAACGGCATGATAAAGCATTGGCGTTGGCCCGCGCCCCACCCTTATAACATCTGCGCCTGTTGAAATAAGCCCTTCCACAATCGCCGCTTCAAAATCCGGTGAGCTGTGCCTGCCATCGAAGCCAACGCATATTTTCTTGCCCTTTGCATTACGCGCTACATATGTACCAAATGCCCTGCCGATATAATGTGCATCATTAACATTTATTGTTTTATCAACGATGCCGCGAATATCGTATGCACGGAGTATGGATGGGTGGAAGTTGTGTTTCATATTATTACCGGCAATTTTTCTTTTTTCGCTGCCTTTAATAATGCTTTATCAAGAGTAAGTAAAGGAATGTTGAATTTTTTTGCAATACGTAAATAAGCCGTATCATAAATTTTAAATTTAAGATTCCTCTCCTCGCATCTTCCTAAACATTCCCAAATTTTTCTCGGAAATTGAAACTTTCAAATATAGGGTTTCACCTTTACGCTTCTGGCTGATGATGTTGCCATTTTCATGGAGCCATGCCAGCAATTTACCCTCAGCAACATCAAGTTTTATTTCTACCTGATTATTATTACGAGCAATTTCTTTATCAATTACTGCCAGCATTTCATCAATGCCTTGCCCGGTTATTGCGGAAATATAAAGTTTTTTAGAATCTGGAATATGAGCCTCTGGAATCAAAGAATTCTCAGAAGTATTTGATTCTAATTTTCTTGATTCTTGATTCTTGAATAGCAAATCCGCTTTATTCAGCACTTCCACTGTATCGTTGGCAATTTTATGCTCCAGCCCCAAACTTGACATAACCGCAAGCACATCCTCTTTTTGTTCTTCAGATTCAGGGCTTACAATATCGCGTACATGAATAATTAAATCTGCCTCAACAACCTCTTCCAAAGTAGCCCTGAAGGCTGCAACCAGCTGGGTTGGCAGGTCGGATATAAACCCAACCGTATCGGACATTATAACTTTAGTGCCAGATGGTAATTTTATGATACGCATTGTGGGGTCAAGAGTTGCGAATAATTTATCTTCAGCCACAACATTTGCGCCGGTTAGCTTATTGAATAATGTAGATTTCCCAGCGTTCGTATAACCCACTAAAGCCACAATTTTATATGGAACTTTCTGGCGGGACTTGCGATGTTCTTCGCGGGTTCTCACAACAGTATCGAGTTGTTTTTTTATGAGGGCGATACGGTCGCGGATGGCGCGCCTATCCGATTCAATCTGCGTCTCTCCCGGGCCACCCATAAATCCTGCGCCGCCGCGCTGCCGCTCTAAGTGCGTCCATGATCGCACCAATCTCGATTTTTGGTATTCTTGCGCTGCCAAGGCCACCTGCAAATGACCTTCTTTGGAGTTAGCCCGCTGGCCGAATATTTCCAGAATAAGGGCGGTGCGGTCGATAACTTTACACTCCCACGCTTTCTCTAAATTTCTCTGCTGGATTGGCGTAATCTCAGTATTCATCACCGCAAGCATGATGGCATTTTGCTTTATATATGCACCAATTTCATCCACCTTACCTTTGCCGATATAAGTTGCGGGTGTAATTTTTTGAATAGGTACAACTTGCGCTAACACCACCTCAAGATCAGCTGCGCGAGTAAGGCCGCACGCCTCTTCCAGCTTACTGTTTTGGGTGCGAAGATTACCAGTTTCGCCTGGCCTGCCCTTTAATTGTGGGTGGATTACGATTGCTTTGTCGAGCATATATTACCTTATTTAAAAGTAAGAAATTAGAACCAGGGAATTATATTACTCATGTGCCCCCTCACCCTTTGAGAGTAAAAAACGATATATAAATATCGTTTTTCGCGCTCAAAGCCTCTCCCTCAAGGGAAAGGGGACTTTCTTTGCTATTACAAATAATAAGTTTGGTATTAAATGTTGATATTCCCTCTCCCTTGAGGGTGAGGGGGTATATTTAATTTGTCAAAGCCTTAATACAATTTACCAATTCCTTATGATTCTTAAACTGCCTTTTGGGCTGGAAATTTTTGAACCTTTGTGCACCTAAATCCTGATCGCCATAAAATATAGGCACACAATTTGAGTTATAAGCACATTCCATATCTGTTACAGAATCGCCAACAAACCAAACATCCTGCGAGGGCTCAATGCCACTATCTTGCAGCGCCATTATAACTGGCTTTGGCGAGGGCTTGTCTTCTGCAGCATCTTTTGCGCCAACAACTTTAGAGAAATATTTATTCCAGCCAATATGGTTAACTTCCAAACGCAGCGCCTCACCTGTTTTATTGCTAACCAGCGCGGTATATATATCTGTATTTTGGAGGGCAATTAAAACCTCCTCAGCATCTTCAAGCGGGGTTAGTTTCTCCAAATGCACCCGCCTAAAACTTTTAAAATATATCTCACCAGCTTCCTCCCACCTATCGCCAAATATTTCCGGGAAAGAATCACGCATTGAGCGATGCACACGCTCTTTCGTTTCCTCAAAACTCCAAGGCTCATGCCCCATAGCTGCAAAAGTTTCACACATTGCTTGATAAATAGTCGGCCATGTATCTGCTAGAGTATTATCCCAGTCGAATAATATTGCTTTTGGTTTTGTCAATTTCATCTCATTATTATATTATTTTGTTATTCTAAGCGAAGCAAATAATCTAGTAGCCACAATAGCTACGCGAGGTAATAACAGTTATGACAATTGTTTTTCAACATAATTTTTATATAACTTCATTAGCTCCTGAATTTCATGGCAAACTTCGCCGCCACCTATTTGTACTCCATTAACCTTTGTCACTGGCAAAATATGCTTAGTGGTTGAACTTAAAAACGAACCTCTGGATTCCATCAATTCTGATAAAGTAAATGCGCTTTCTTCTACCTTAAAACCAGCCCGCCTTGCCACCTTTAATACACCATGCATTGTAATACCCCATAATATAAGGTTATTAAGTGGATGGGTACGCAGTACTCCGCTTCTATCAAAAATGAAGAAATTCGAGGAACTAGCCTCAGTTATAAGGCCACTATCCTCAATTAAAACCGCCTCCGCTGCATTTTGCTCGCTGGCTAGCTGTTTTGCAAGAATATTAGGCAGTAGCGAGATAGTTTTAATATGGCGCATTTTCCACCTGATATCAGGCATGGTTATAACTGAAACGCCATTTTTATATTCCAAATTAGTTGGAAAAACCGGAGCAGCCGCTGTCATCACAACTGATGGTGTTACATTGCCTTTGGGGAAATTATGTGCACGCGGCGCAACACCGCGCGTAATTTGTATATAAATAGATGCATCATCAAGGGAATTTTTATCAATTAACTCCCTTACAGTAGCAAGCAAAGAATTATCATCAAATGCATAGGAAATACGCATTTCAGAAAGGGAGCGGCGCAGCCTTGCACAATGCAAATCCCAATCTATAAGGATATTATTTTTTGCCAGCACCACCTCATAAACACCATCAGCAAACTGGTAGCCACGGTCATCAATATGGATATAAGCATTTTCGTGGTTTAGGAAACTTCCATTAACATATGATATTTTGGGCATTCTCAACAAACTCTAGAAAAATTCAAACTTAACAAAAAATACGCTTTCAACTTTCTTCACCATGTTAGCCTGGCTTAGTATTATCAGGCTATCTTTTGCCTGTATAACGGTATCTTTATTAGGCACGATGATCTCTTCACCACGTTTAATAAGGCCAACAACTATACCATGTGCAAAACCAAGGCTTTCAATTGTTTTGCCAACAACATGAGAAGCTTCTACCGCTTCAGCCTCTATAATTTCAGCCTTACCCTTACAAATTGAGTGCGCCGAAAGTATACGTCCTTTCCTGATATGTTGCAAAATGCCAGAAACTGTAATTTCCCTTGGATTTACAGCAACATCTATTCCCAGCGAAGAAACCAGCGGCGAATAAGACGCAGTGTTGTTAACAAGCGCCACCACGCGCTTAGCACCGAATCTTTTTGAAAGCAGTGAAGCCAGTATATTCACTTCATCATCATTTGAAACGGCAATAACTGTTTCGGATACTGCAACATTTGCCTCGTCCAATATTTCCTGCGATAGCGCATCACCATTTATGACTGTTGTGCGGTCAAGCAGGCCAGCAATATATTCCGCCCGTTCTTTATCAACTTCAATTAACTTAACCTTAACATCCTGCTCTTCTTTTTCAAGATATTGAGCAAGGTATAAACCAATATTCCCGCCCCCAATTATTATGATGCGCCGCGCCTCTCGCTCCTCATGCCCAAAAAGTGACATCGCCACCTGGACATTTTTTGTATCACACGCAAAATATATCTCATCATCTTCAAGCAGCTCTAGCCCCTCTGCAAAAACCATGAAATTATTTCCACGCATCAAACCTAATATTGAAACCTGTATTTCAGAAACCTTACTGGCAATGCGCTGCATAGACATATTAATCATCGGGCAATCAAGCGTACAGCGCAACCCTATAACCTTAATTGTTCCGCCCGCAAGTGGAATTGTATCAACGGCGCCTGGCACATGCAGCCTGTTTATAACAGCTTCTGCCACCGCCTGCTCGGGAGAAATTATGAAATCAATCGGTAAGTTATCTTGCCTGTAGAGTCGCTTCCATTTTGGCTGGAGGTAATTCTGGTTTCTGATACGCGCAATTGTGGTGGGTATATTAAACAATGAGTGTGCAACCTGGCAAATTACCATGTTTACTTCATCTGATCTTGTAACAGCTATAATCATATCCGCATTAGCTGCACCAACTTCATCCAAAACTGTTGGCAGCGATGCAAACCCAACCCGGGCTTTCACATCCAGCATATCACTTATTTTACTAATTAGCTCAGGGGATTGATCTATAACGGTAACATCATTATCTTCCATAGAAAGATATTTTGCTATAGATGTTCCCACCTGCCCTGCGCCACAGACAATGATTCTCATTCTATTTGCTAACCATTAAGCCACACACTCCTCTTCGGGCACTTCCTGCAATTCCTTGTTTTTTACTCCAAGGCTTTTCAGTTTCCTGTGGAAAGCAGATCTCTCCATTCCTATAAACGTAGCCGTTTTGGATACATTACCACCAAACCTATCAAGCTGTGCTGCAAGATATTCTGTCTCAAAAATTTCCCTCGCATCACGCAATGGCAACCCCATTACATCAGCACTACCTCCGAAACATCCAACCAGTGGGTTTGAAGACAATAATTCAGGAGGAAGCATTGAGGAGGTAATTTGGTTGCCTGTCGCATCTGGAGACATAATTAGCAACCATTCGATAACGTTACGTAGTTGCCTTATGTTACCGGGCCACTCGTAAACTTCCATAGCAGCTATAGCATTTTCGCTTAATTCTTTTAGAGGAAGACCTAAGCTTTCTGAACATTTAGACATAAAGTAATTTGCAATTGCACCAATATCACTTTTCCTCTCCTTAAGCGATGGTACTTTTATCGTAACAACGTTCAAGCGATAATATAAATCTTCCCTGAACCTTCCCAATGCAATTTCTCTTTGCAAATCTTTATTTGTGGATGCAATTATTCTTACATCAATATTTACACGCTTATTACCGCCCAAACGCTCGAAGCTTCCTTCTTGAAGGATGCGCAATATTTTCCCTTGTGTGCCAAACGGCATATACGCCACTTCATCCAGGAACAATGTTCCACGATGGGCATTTTCTAATATGCCTGTTTTACCATCACCACTATGTGCACTTGAATCTTCCCTACCGAATAATTCTTCTTCAACTTTTTCTGCTGAAATAGTTGAGGCATTAAGTATCACAAAAGGATGGCTAGCGCGTTTTGATTTTTGGTGAATTAATCTTGCAACAACTTCTTTACCAGAGCCAGCCGCACCGTTAATCATTACACGGCTTTCAGTGTGAGCAACTTTCTCTATAACCTGACGGAGAGTAACGACGGCAGCAGAATCGCCTACCAGATGGTTTTCAAATACCGCCTTTTTCAATTCTTCATTTTCATTCTTTAATTTTGCCGTCTCAACTGCGCGCTTAACAAGACGCAAAATTCTATCTTCCTTAAATGGCTTTTCAATGTAATCATAAGCCCCTAGGCGGATTGAATTTATCGCTGTTTCAATATTCCCATGACCACTTATCATTATAACCGGAAGGTTAGGATATCTTTTCTTGATAATCTCTAAAACACCAAGACCATCCATTTCACTGCCCTGTAGCCATATATCAAGCACCACAGCAGCCGGAACACGCTCTTTTATTGCTTCAAGGGCGCTTGTACTATCGCCTACAACCCTTGTTTTATAACCATCATCGCTCAATATATCAGATACAAGCTCTCTTATATCCTGCTCATCATCTACTATAAGTACATCAAGTGACATAATTTGCCATTCTCCAAAAACTTTGTGATGGTTTGTATGGCAGGAATATAGATTTTATATAATAAACCCTATACCTAACCACCTATAACTTAACTAAAGGAAAACTTAAATAAACGCAAGCCCCTCCGCTAACATTTTTAAATTCCACAGTACCCCCATGATCTTCAACTATTTTTTTCACTATTGCAAGGCCAAGTCCTGTGCCTTTGCTTTTTGTTGTCACATAAGGCTCTGTGATACGCTCTTTAATTTCACTGGCGAAACCTTTGCCATTATCTTTTATAGAGATACCGCACTTATTCATAACTTTTGAAATCTTAACCTTGATAATTCCCTTTTCAAGCTTTTTATCAACTGCTTTGCGTTCCATGATTGATTCTTCAGAATTTTTTATAAGGTTGGTCAGAACCTGTGTGATTTGACCCGCATCACAATTCATTATTATCGGCTGTTTTGATATGCTTTTTTCAAACTCTATGCCTTTTACAATTCCTTCACGCGCGAAAATTATATCCTCAACAATTTCACACATATTATTACTTTCAAAAACAGGAGCCGGTATGCGTGCAAAATTAGCAAATTCATCGACCATTCCACCAATCGAACTGGCATTCCTGGCGATAGTGTTTACATACCTATCAAAAGTTTCCTGGTCCTCAACCTGAGCACTATATTTTTTCTTAAGCCTCTCTGCAGCAAGCTGAATTGGTGTAAGCGGATTTTTTATTTCATGGGCAATACGCCTTGCCACATCCGCCCAGGCAACACGCCTTTGCGCTGAAATCAATTCATCACGTTGGCGTCCAAGCTGTTCTGTCATTCGGTTAAAGGCGCGGGCAAGTGTTGCCATTTCATCATTAACATGCCCTTGTTTTACCCTTGCGGTTAGATCGCCTTTTTTAACCTGTTCGGTTGCCTCAAGAAGGGAACTTATAGGCTTCACCAAATAAACAGCAAACACAAACCCCACCCAAGCAGTTGCCAACAGCAGCAGAAGCGATACTATCACAAACACTACGAAAAACTTAATTTGTAACTTCGATATATTATTCCTAAGGCTTTTATATTCAGCGGCAGCCCCTTCGGTTGATTCGATATAATTTATAATTTTATTATCAACAAACCTGCCAACAAGAAGATAGGTATCAAAAAAATTATCCAGACGAATAAGTGCAATAACGCGGTCATCCTTATCGCTTGTGATGGTAACCAGTTCGCCTTTTTCCGCCCTTTCAATTACATCTTTTCCAAGGGACTGTAAATCAAGTTGCAGTGAAAAACTTAAGCTGGTTGCGGCTACAATATTCACCTTGCTATAACCAATTTTTTGGAAGACTAACGCTTCGGGAAGCTTCCTAATAACCGCCAGGAAAGATAGCTTCTGGCTAAATGAACCAAGGTCGTTGGAAAGGCTGAGCGCATCGCGGTTTATATCACTAGCCATACCGGCAACGTCTGCGCGGATAATATTTTTATTTTCCTCAAGGTAGGAACGCGCAATATCAACAGACCCATCAATTGCCGTACTTACCTTATTATTGAACCATGATTGTATTCCATAATTAAAGAAAATTGCTGATGAGATAACCATGATTATAGTTGGCACCATAGCTACCAGCGAGAACATCATCACAATGCGTGTTTGCAGGCGCGAGCCAATAATCCCCCTGCGCCGCTCCATTATAAGCCTAGCCAGCCTTCTTGTTATAAGAAAGGCTAGTGATAGCAATAGAATAAGGTCAATAATGATAAGCCAAACAATACCATTCTGGTTTGATTCAACGGGATTCTGGCTATTGGCAATCGAAAAATATGTGGCAATAATAGAGCAAGTACTTGCAACAGCGAATATAAGCGCCAGATTGCGCGAGCGGGTGATTCTTTTTGCAAGTTTTAATAACTTGTTCAAGAATATAGTTTTGGTTCTATTTGGCATCAAGCGCTTTTCTCGAAAAACTCCGTCACTAAATCTTTTACAACAACTGGGCTATTTTCCTTGTTCATTTTATTGCGAAATTCCGCACCACCATGCATCCCTGAGCTATACCAACCTAGGTGCTTGCGGGCAAATTTCACACCAACATCACGCCCGTAATGTTCCAGCATTTCATCATAATGTGCAAGAACTATCGTTAATTTTTGTTCATTTGTAGGGTTGGGAAGTTTTTCGCCGGTTTTTAGATAATGGTTCGCCTGGTTAATGAACCATGGCCTGCCATAAGCGCCGCGGCCAATCATAACGCCATCCGCACCTGATTCGTGCATTGCGGCATCTATATCTTCATATGTTTTTATATCGCCATTCACAATCACCGGAATTGTAAGTACATCCTTAACATTACGAATGAAACCCCAGTTGGCATTGCCATTATACATTTGGCAACGTGTGCGGCCATGCACTACTACCATTTTTATACCAACATCTTCAGCCGCTTTTGCTAGAGATGGGGCATTAAGGTTTTCTGTATTCCAACCCATACGCATTTTAACAGTGACTGGAATTTTTACAGCATTTACAACAGCTTCTAGAATTTTTATCGCCTTGCACTCATCTTTCATGAGCGCCGAACCTGCAAAGCCATTAGTAACTTTTTTAACCGGGCAACCAAAATTTATATCGATTATCTTTGCGCCCAAATCCTCATTTAATTTTGCTGCCTCCGCCATAACATCCGGCTCATTTCCGGCAAGTTGTACTGATGTTAAATCCTCATTATCCGCAACTTCGCACTTCATCATGCTCTCACGAGTTTGCAAAATCATTGCGCGGCTGGCTATCATTTCCGAAACAAGCAGCCCAGCGCCAAAACTCTTAACCAGCTTACGAAATGGCTTATCAGTCACCCCCGACATAGGCGCGAGTATTACATTTTCTTCAATTTTGAAATTTCCAATTGTTATGGACATTGTTTAGTTATCAGTTGTCAGTTTTAGTTGTTAGTGTTAGTTGTTAGTTTAAATTTACAACGAAATGTCACGCACTATATACTATTTACCAATAACTGGCAACTAACAACCTAAACTAACAACTGACGATGACAAAATACAATACAATTGCCCTAATAGTAGCCGCTGGTAGTGGGGAAAGGCTTGGAGGAAACGTCCCCAAACAATATCTCAATCTTTCCGGCAAACCAATTCTACGCCACTCTGTGCAGACTTTTTTAAACCATCCTAGAGTTGATGCAGTATGCGTTGTCTACAATCCTGAATTCCAGGAGTTATATAATAATGCGGTTGACGATTTATCAATTCTTCCGCCAGTTTCAGGCGGAAAAACAAGGCAGGAATCAGTACGCCTTGGGCTGGAGAATATTGAAAAATATGCGCCTCAAAAAGTGCTCATACACGATGCAGCAAGGCCTTTGGTAGATAACCGCATTATATCAAATATTATTGACGCGCTCGATTCTTCAACCGGAGTAATTCCAGCAATTGCTGTGGATGACACAATTAAAACTGTAGAGAACGGCAAAATTATCAGCACCCTTCCCCGCGAAAAATTAATGCGCGCACAAACCCCACAAGGCTTTGTTTTTAGTGAGATTGTTTCGGCAAACAATGCCGTGAATCGTGAACCGTGTTCCGTGAATAATACCGAACCACGAAACACGAACAACGCACCACCTATTTTCACAGACGATGCCTCCCTTTTCGAGCATATTGGTAAACCAGTTTCCATTGTTGCAGGTTCACAAAATAACTTTAAAATCACAACTTATGAAGATTTAAAACGGGCAGAGATTGTTATGGCAGATATGTTTGAAACACGTGTTGGCATGGGGTTTGACGCGCATAAATTCTGCGCCCCAAAACAGCAAAATAATAACCATATTATGCTTTGCGGCACTCCCGTCCCCCACGAATTTAGCCTTGAGGGACATTCTGACGCTGATGTAGGCATCCACGCTAGTGTTGATGCTATTTTAGGGGCAATCTCTGCAGGTGATATAGGCACGCATTTTCCGCCAAGTGAGAAAAAATGGAAAGACGCTGATTCGAGTATTTTTCTTGCCCACACAGCTAAACTTTTAAGTGAAAATGAAGCGCAAATAATAAACCTCGATGTAACTATAATTTGTGAAAAACCAAAAATATTACCACACAGAGAAAAAATGTGCGTGCAACTTGCAAAAATACTTGGTATTCAAAATTCCCGTGTTAGTGTAAAAGCCACAACAACTGAAGGTATGGGCTTCACAGGCCGTAGCGAGGGAATTGCGGCGCAGGCTGTGGTTAGTATAAGGGTAAAAATTTAAGATTAAAATTATAAATCTTAAATATAAAATCTAAATAAATGATAAGTTATGAATGATAAAACTGAAGATAAAAACATACCCTGGAATCATCCTGCATTCCTTATAGCTACTTGGTTCGGGGCAGGAAAAATACCATTTGCACCGGGTACAATGGGCAGTTTGGCAGCATTCCCATTATTTATTCTATCACATTTCCTATTATGCCTGGCTAAAAGTGAAAGCTCATTCCACTATGTCTATATTACATTTTTGGTTGTCTTATTCATTATTGGGCAATGGGCAAGTAATGTTTACATGAAAAAAACTGGTCGGCAAGATCCTGGCGAAGTTGTAATTGACGAAGTTGTAGGGCAATTAATAGTTTGGTTTGTTGCATTCTCTATCTTTTCACCATTTTTGGGTATTTACGATATTCTTTATGGCTCAGCATCAGAGCGCTCGCAAACCGCGAGTGTGGAATCGTTGCTTGAACTCACCTCAATACCAGCAATAATGGCGGGTTATATAGCAATTTTGCCGCCTTCTTACCTCGTTGGATTTTTATTATTCCGCCTGTTCGATATATGGAAACCTTTCCCTATAAGATGGTGCGACAAAAACATAAAAGGTGGCTTTGGCGTTATGTTTGACGATGTTTTTGCGGCGATTTATGCCTGTATTGTTTTATGCATAATGATAATGGTTTTTCTTGTGTTCTTTGTGCATCCTATATCTAAACCATCAGAGCAGGAAAATCCATCCTCCGAAACCGAAATTGTGCCTTAATATGCTCCCTGATTCGTTAATTGCCAAGTCAGCCGAATTGATAAACGCATTGAAGAAAAATAAAATGCGCCTTGCAACGGCTGAAAGTTGCACTGGAGGGCTTATATCCTCTGCAATCACTGAAATAGCTGGTGCATCATCGGTATTTGAACGTGGATTTATAACCTATTCAAACCAATCAAAAATTGACCTACTGACAGTACCAACTTTTTATATCGATGACTATGGTGCAGTGAGCATGGAAGTGGCCTTGGCGATGGCTGAGGGTGCGCTTTTAATGTCCCGTGCCGATATTAGCATTTCAGTAACCGGCGTTGCAGGTCCAGATGGCGGCACAGAAGACAAACCAGTTGGCACTGTGTTCATAGGTTGCGCCAAGAAAAATTCTGATACAACTTATAAACAATTTTTATTCAAAGGCGATAGAAATAGCATCCGCCTTCAAGCAGCTGAAGCCGCCATTACACTTGCTCTTAACGCATTGTAATATAACCAAATAACCCACTGATAGCAAATATACATATATAAAGTCAACACCTAAGAAACAACCATTGCCATAAGGCAACTAAATGTGTTGACGAGGGGTAATTAATACTATATAAGGTTCCGCTCGAATAGAATTCCTAAGGGGTATAGACTGTGAAACGTACATTTCAACCAAGTAATCTAGTTAGAAAACGCAGGCATGGCTTCCGTTCAAGAATGGCAACTGCAAATGGCAGAAAAGTTCTTGCACGCCGTCGCGCACGTGGACGCAAGCGTCTTTGCGCATAGCATCGTTAAAGGTTTTCTTATGCCCACCGTTCTTCATATTAGAAAACGGGCCGATTTTATAAGGGCTAAGGAAGCTAATAAGAGCGTAGCAACATCTGGTTTAGTAGTGCAAGTTGCTCCCAGCCAGTATAGTATTGCTGGTGATGATACGATAAGAATTGGCTTTACAGCAACATCAAAACTTGGCAATGCGGTAAAAAGAAACCGTATAAAAAGAAGGTTACGTGCTGCCTGCCGTGAAGTTATGGCAAAGCACGCAAAATCAGGCAATGATTACGTTATAATAGGAAGGTTCCGCGCTTTAGATCGTGATTTTCTCAGCCTTATAAAAGACCTAAAATACGCACTACACGCAAGCGAAACCTACAAAAAAACATGATCAGCGTTAATTGCAGATGGTATCAAAATTTATTATCCTGTTAATAAATATCTATAGATACATCATATCACCAATGAATCCGCCATGTTGCCGCTACACCCCAACCTGCTCAATTTATGCAATTGAATCTTTTAAGCGTTATCCTCTTGCAAAAGCCGTATTTTTGACTATAAAACGCGTATGCAGTTGTAACCCTTGGGGCGGGAGTGGATTTGATCCAGTTCCGGAACAGTCTAAACCTTTAAAATAAAAATAAAATGCAAAGCACAAAAAATCTGGTATTCGCTATTGTTGTTTCCATAATTATAATGTTTTTATGGCAATATTTTTATGTATCGCCGCGCTTAGAACAGGTAAAAAAACAGCAGGAATTAGCCTTGAAAAATGCTGGTGAGCGCAAGAAATCTGAGGAGAACATCGCAAAGAATGAAGAGATCCTAAGCCGTGAGGATGCATTGTCTACTGGAGGCCGCTTAAAAATTGAAGCGCCAAGCATAAATGGTTCTATTTCCCTTAAAGGCGCTCGCTTTGACGACCTGACACTAACAAAATATAAAATAGCGCCTACTAAAGACTCGCCAAATGTAGTTCTTCTTGCTCCTGTAAACACTCAGGATTTATATTTTGCAGAATTTGGGTGGGTTGCATCTGATAATGCTACTTCTGTTCCTGATGCAAATAGCATATGGTCAAGCGATACCAAAATTCTTTCTCCATCATCACCGGCAACACTTTCATGGGATAGTAAACAGGGACTCAAATTCTTCATCACGATTACAGTTGATGAGAATTATATGTTTAAAATCACGAATAAAGTCGAAAATTATGGCGATAATGCCGCGTCGCTCCTGCCATATGGCATTTTAAGCCGCACGGTGGATACTTCTCAAAAATCTTATGCCATTTTGCATGAAGGAGCGCTCGGTGCTTTTAACAGCGCTCTAAGTGAGATCACATGGGATACACTAAAGAAGGAAAAGAAAAAAGAACTTACCGGAGGCAATGGTTGGTTTGGATTTACTGATAAATATTGGTTAACTTCAATTATTCCTGATAAAGATAGTAATATTGAAAGCCATTTTACATATTTCTCACGCGGCAAACAGGATAGGTTTCAGGCAGATTACATAGGTCAGAAATTAACTGTTGAGCCAGGTGCACAAATTACTGCAAGCAACCATCTTTTTGCTGGTGCAAAAGAATTTGATTTGCTAGATAAATATTCTAAGTCACTAACTATACCTTTATTTGACCGTGCAGTTGATTTCGGCAAGTTATATTTCATCACAAAACCACTTTTCATCTTACTCACTATTTTCCATAAATTGGTTAGTAATTTCGGCATTGCAATCTTATTGCTGACGGTGGCCGTAAAGTTAGTTATGTTCCCGCTTGCAAATAAGTCATATATCAGCATGAATAACCTGAAAATACTTCAGCCGCGCGTGGAAGAAATTCATAAAAAGAATACTGATAAAGTTGCTGCTAACAAAGCAATAATGGAATTGTACCGCGCAGAAAAAGTAAACCCTATGTCTGGGTGCCTGCCAATGATTATACAAATTCCAGTGTTTTTTGCGCTATACAAGGTGTTTTTTGTAACCATTGAAATGCGCCATGCGCCATTCTTTGGATGGATAAAAGACCTGTCCGTGCCAGACCCTACAACCATATTTAATTTGTTTGGTCTTATAGCCTGGAATCCACCAACTTTGCTTCACGTTGGTGCATGGCCGATAATAATGGCTGGCACGATGTTCGTGCAGCAGCAATTGAACCCGGCGCCAAGTGACCCGGTGCAAGCAAAAATTATGAAATTCCTGCCACTGATATTTTTATTTATGTTCGCATCTTTCCCGGCAGGACTAGTAATTTATTGGGCATGGAACAACACGCTTTCAATCTTGCAGCAAAAATTCCTGATTGGTAAGGTGGGCAGCGGAAAAAGTAAATAGGTTATTTTACTTTTCACCAAGCTCGGAGGCCAACTTAAAAGCAAGCTGATCTTCAATGGTACGATGGTTTTTTGAACGCTCCTTATAGGCCATATAAGTTGTACTGATTATTATAATCGCCGAACCTGTTGCAGTAGGTAAATCTATAACCTCACCAAATATTATATAGGCCAACACTGCAACAAATATTAATTCCGTAAAAACAAATGGCATTATAATTGTAAGGTCGGCATATTCATATGATTTTGTAATGCAAACAATATTTATTACAAACAAAGCTGCCAATAATACCAGCCATAATATTTCGTTATAATTTGGTGTTTTCCATACAAAAAGCGCTATTGGCAATGTGCATATTGCAGAAAACAATGCAAAATAAAATGTATTCACAAATACGTGGTGGGTTTTTGCAGATATTTTAATCATTACATCGGTTGTAGACCATAAGAATGCTGCCAATACAACCATATAAGCCTCAATTTCAAATGAATCATATCGCGGCCTTATAATTATAAGCATCCCTATAAAACCGCATATTAATGCAATTATACGCCTTGATTGCAGTTTCTCATTTAAGAATATTACAGCGAGTATAGCTGTAAACAATGGCACAACAAAGCTGATGGCAATTGCCCTACCCATAGAAATAACACTAGCAGCATTGAAAAATAAAACCGTAGCAAGTGCCCATGCTATTGCTCTTGGTAAATGTGACCTATATGAAATTACCTTAATACTTTCAATATGGCGTAACAAAACTATTGGTAATAATATTAGAGCGCCAATTAGTGTTTGGAAAAACACAATCTCAAATATATTTATTCCATCTTTTATCAATATCTTAGTAACTACTGAAATCACTGCAAACATAAAGCAGTGAATAATAAACCAAGTAATTCCGGCAACTGGATTATTTTTTTTCATTCCAACAAACCAAAGTCTATAGATATAATTTAACTATAACCCACGGCTTATAATAAAACGACAAAAAATATTATCTAATTTATAACGAGCTTAGTTGCTGCATTGATTATAGCTAATGAGCCATTATGGCCGTGCTTCGGTTATTTGCCAACCCAACCCAGCTTTCTGATTTTTTCTGCTGTTTTATCCGCCGCCAATTCAACAGCGAAGTGCAACAGGTGGTGGAATTGAGTTGTTTAGGTTAGCGTAGAAAACCTCAAGCGGTGTTTTAAAGTTTAGAATTTTTCGTGGCCTATTGTTAAGGAGCCATTGC